>Ga0114966_10000761_pt1 | contig 30556 bp, 29 predicted proteins | sample M_130207_XF_Meta_FD_87029 | JGI IMG/M metagenome (GOLD analysis project Ga0114966, IMG submission 87029) | Freshwater microbial communities from Lake Montjoie, Canada to study carbon cycling - M_130207_XF_MetaG | ecosystem: Environmental > Aquatic > Freshwater > Lake | place: Lake Montjoie... | reverse complement strand
GGACACAGCTTTTCATGTTTTTATCAACGAGTGGCTGTATTGCGCCTCTATCGTCAACGAAAGGTGCTTCAAGCTCAACTATAATTTCCTTTGGTAATTCTGACTTCTCTTTTTCTGACATAGGTTGAGTCAATATTTTTTGATTGTTAGCATTGTCCATAAAATCTACCTTTTAAGTTTAATAATAAAAAATTTCTTAATAATCATCCACATCACAAAAATTGTGTGATGAGCTCGTATTTTTTTTCCTTCGCCGTATGTTCTTCCGTTATATTTTATAGGCACTTCAAACATTGACTTACTTGATGCAACTAGTAATGAGAGTATTTCCGCTTGCTGTTCCCAGCCGGTACTTTTTACCTGGTTTAAATCGAGCAAATTTCTTTTGAATAATAAATAACATGAATAAATGTCTGTGAATGTAGTGTTATTTAAGAGATTAAATATTAAAGTTATTAGTTTATTTCCCACTTTATGCCAGAAATAATAAACTCTAGTATATTCAGGAGCTATTAGTCTGCTTCCTATGACCAAATCAGCATCAAATTTAGAAACCATAGATAATAATTTTGAATAATCTGCTGGATCATATTCGAGATCTGCATCCTGAAATAAGATATAGTCGCCACTAGCTTTTAGCATACCTTTTTTAACCGCGGCACCTTTACCTTGATTGCTTTTTTGCAAAATAAGTTTTGAATATAGATGGGAAATGGAAGATAAAATTCTCAGAGTATTATCAGTAGAGCCATCATCAACTACAATTACTTCGAAAGTATATGAATCATTTTTACAATTATCTATAGCCAATAAAATTTCTTCTATAGTTTTTTCTTCGTTAAATGCAGGAATAATAATACTTATTTTTTTCATTTTAATCTGGCAGTTGTTATGGTTTTAAATATACCTTCGATTATACTAAAAACCTAATATAAATTATGATTAAAATTTAAGTTTTTTTATTGCTTCTGCGCTATAACAATTAAATTTTTACCGAATAAAAATTTTAACCCTATCACATCTAAGAAACTAGTCATTGGTATTATGTATTTATCGTAATTGCTTAAATCTTTTCTTTTGGACTGATTACTAGTAAAGTCAAACTTGAGTAGTTTTATACATAGATACCAAATAATGAAGCCTATACTATCAAAAAAATAAGATTTTCTTATTTGGAAATTAGCAAGTTTAAGTTTTTTGATTAAATCTTTTTTGCTATACCTTCTGTAATGACCAACACTTGCATCCAATTCAGAATATAAACAATTAAAAGCTGGGACAAAAATACATAAAAACCCATTGTTATGAAGTTTTGAATGAATTTTTTTTAAGGTACTTAAATCATCTTCGATATGCTCTAAAACATTTGATGAATATATAACAGCATATTTTTTTTTAATTGCTGTAAGGTCACTATAAGTTTTTAAGTTTCGTTGCTTTAAAATTTTATGCAGGCGCTTATCAATTTCTAGACATTCAGGTTGGTTGCCAGTTTCATTTTTCCATAACTGAGCTAGAGTTCCTATTCCGGCACCAAAGTCTAGAACTAATTGGCTATCAGTAAAGCCTTTAGATAAATTACTAACAATACTTTTATTTAAATTGGGTAGATTTTTTTCAATAATTTTTAGAAGTTTAATGGCAGCATATTTTTTATTTTTAGCATTTTGTAATTTATTTTTCATAATTTAATTGTCAGATTTTAAGGTGTATAAATAATAATTTTCATCTTTAACAATGGCACCGTTAAAATCCATTAAGAGATTTAAATGATATTTTTTAATATCACCATCATTTAAAGGGTAGTTAAGAATTAGTAAAGCCTTGTTATTTTGATTAAAAATTATTGAAGCATCCTTTAATACATCTTCTTTGGTAGCTTGTTTCACATTGTCCATAATGACATAGGAGCCGTATCGTTTTCCGCTAGGGTAATAAATTTTATCTTTATCAAGATAGCCCACAATTGGACTTGTTGCATGACTGGAGTTACCTATCAAAATAGTATCAGTTAGATTATTACTTTTAATGTAATTTGCAGTTTGCTTAGCCATTGAGAACGGATATTTATAGTCGATACATGCTGCTATTAGCCCACCTAAAAACCCTGCAAATAAAATAACATTAAAATGTCGGTTCATTTCCTTGTTATGTAAAAAATTTACATCAGAAGACTGGGTTTGATTTGGTTTATTTTTTGAGATAAATAACCAATATGACATGATAAAAGTGATGTATAAAAATCCATAATGACGCATTCCACCAACATATTTTATATAAAAAAAAGATAGAAGCCCAGTCATTGACAAGACAAACATCAGAAATATATCGATATTTTGTTTTAAAGTAACGGTCATTTTGTAAATCAGGTTTAGACAATAACTAAGCAAGAATAATGCAAATATGTATGAGATTATAATATGTTCAGGATTCCATAACATATGTGATTTCCAAAAATGAAGCTCGATATTAGGTACCGGAAAAAATGCTTTGATAATAGATTGAAATACCTCGCCAATATGGTAAAGACTAAATGACCAATTCCATTCTGTTGCAAATCCACTGTTATTCGGAGGCAAAATACTCCAAATACCTATCGAAATCCCTAGAAATATAATAAAAAGGCCAAAAGCAAGATTTTGATAATTATCCTTTTTGTTACTAAATATAAAATAATCGGCTAATAATGCAATTGAAATTGCCATTGTTATAATCAATGCTAAAACATTTGTATTTGCCAAAAGTGCAAGAATAAGACTTAGCAAAAGAAAGTGCTTAAATCTCTTTGTATAAACTATACAAAATAATGTAATTAGCAAAAAAGATAAAACATAATTTCTTGAAATAATTGCGTACTCATATAATGGGTAATAACCAAACGTATAAAAAAATTTCTGTATTTTGCTGAAGGGAGAAAATTTTAAAAATAAAAAAATAGAAGTCGAAGCTAAACAAAAATGAACAAATTGCATTACTACTGGATCCCGACTAATTTTTGTAAATGGCATCACACATAAGTACCATAACATAGGATGTCCATCATATTTTCTTTGAAGGTATAGGTTACTAATTGAATAGGAATCTCTACTAACTAACCATGTTTGTATTTCATCCCTCCACATCTCATGATGTAAAATTAAAGTAAAGCCCACAAGAATAAAAATAGAGAAAGTGATTGGTATAAAATACCTATTAAGAGTATTTTTTATATTTTTGAAATTAATTAGCATAAACATTTTTCGCAGATACTTCTATTTTTCTTGTGGATTAAGATAAAGAATGCAGTAATCTTTGTTACATTTTTTATATTTGTAGATTGAAGTTAATAATTTATCAAGCTTAGGAAAGCGCGTTACCATAGAAATATTATCAATCGAATAAGACCAGACATTAGATGAGTAAACTATTGCGTTGGGTTTTTTGTTTGCTATGCTTTCTATAATTTCATTTTCATAATTTTTATCAGCATAAACGATATATGAAAATTTTGTGCAAGTTGGCAGATTAGCTAAAGCGTTGATGACACCATTATTTGACATATCTAGAATGCATGAAGATTTGACTTTAAGTAGCTCTTCAGCAACCCATAAAATATCTGAATTTACCATTTGACTTTTGGATGGTAGAGACAGAATTCTTTTTGTCCATTCGTAAGCACCATTATTCCATTTTTTGTATATAGAAAGTAATATTGAAGCTAAATAAATTATTAGTATTGCATACAAAATCTTCTTAAATAGATTATTAAATCTTTTTGTAAGAAAGGGCTCGGTTTTTGCCTGAAATATAGAAAAAATATAAATAATCAATCCTGTAGCATAGCCATGACGGTAATATATTCCCCACGCAAAAATAATTAGACATATTAAAATAATCAAAATAACATCAAATCTTTTATTTTTTTCAAGATTTATTTTTTGTGCATAACTCCAATAATTCAGCACTATAAAAAACGCTATTAAGCCCATTCCAATATGGCCCATGTCCGCTCTACTAGTGCTTATTTGGAAAAAGCAAAGAGATAGTAGTGTAAGAAGTAGTGCATTTGCTTTTAATAAATTATTTTTTTGTGTGAGGATATTTTTTGATATTAATATGTTTACCAATGTAAGAAGTGACCCAATAAAAACAGACAAAATAAGAGGGTCTTTTTTAAATCCATAAGACCATTGGTATGAAGTTTTTCCAAGAAATATAATATTTTCTAGGTAATGAGGCAGGCTAAGCGAAGGATATGTAAGTGATAAAAGTGTAGCAAATGAAAGAAAAGATACAATTGCGATAATATTTTTTCGATCTTTAACTGAAAGATATAAAAGAGGCAACCCTATTGAAATAAGACCTGCCAGCCCCCTATTAAAAGACCAGAAAAAATTTATACATGCACTAAGTCCAAGTAATATTAATAATACATTAGAATTTTCATTTTTCCTTTTTTGTGAACTCAAACAAAAATATACAAATAAACTTGAAAGTAAAAAAAGGTCTTTATAGGTAACTAAATGTGGGATTAAAAATCCAGCTATAAAAATTTGTTCTTTGGAAATTGCATGCTTTAATGTTATAAAAAAAAGAAATAATGAGGCAAGTAAACTAGAGATAATATAAAAAATTTCTGTTGGAAGAAGATATTTATCCATACCGAATAACGACATAGATAATGCACCGGGAACGAAATCAAGTCCCCCATGCGTTGAAATAGGTATAAATTCTTTTTGAAGCAAGACAGACAAAAGTGCATTGAAGTATTCGCCTTGATGGCAAAAATCAGTGAAATTTCCATCACCAATTGAGAGTTTTAATTTTATAAACGAAATCATTAGTGCGATAAAGCCTAGCGCTGCAAAATAATTTTTTGTTTTTAGTTGACTATACATTTTTTTAGGTTTCTATCCCCAATTGATTGAAACGGAAAATTTTAATAATAATTAGCTATAGCTCTTTACTTTGTTCATTTTTGAACATATAATTAAAAAATATGAGAAATCAACAAATAGTTAATCCAGATATTCACTTTCGAGTTCTTAATATAATAAGTGATAATCCAAAAATTACCCAGCGTGAACTTTCCAAGAAGTTGGGCATAAGCTTAGGTGGCGTTAATTATTGTCTTAAAGCATTAATTGAAGTGGGGCATATAAAGATTAAGAATTTTTCAAATAATCTTAATAAGCCATCTTATTTTTATTTACTTACCCCTCAGGGAATAAAAAAGAAAGCCGCATTAACTGGAGACTTTCTGAAGAGAAAGTTGGTGGAATACCATCAATTAAAGCAAGAAATCGAGAGCATTCAATTAAAAATAAATACCAATAAAGCTCGCCAATCTTGAAGCAAACTAAGCCACAGAATAATTTCTATTTATTAACTACTGAGTTATGGCGACTTATTAGTTTGAGACGCCGATATCAATTTTATATGCTTCTAATTTTGATGGTGATTGCATCAGTCGCTGAAGTCTTTAGCATGGGTGCTGTCATTCCATTTTTAGCTGCTATTTCCAATCCTGAAAAAGTTTATCAATACACCTTACTTCAACCATTCATTGATTTTTTTAATCTCACCTCATCCAGTGATCTGCTTTTATTGCTCACCATTCTTTTCATTACTTCAGTTTTAATTGCTGCTGTGATTAGATTCATACTGTTATGGGTGAATACAACATTGTCATTTTCAACCGGACATGATTTAAGTATTGCTATCTACAAACAAGTCCTATATCAGCCCTATCAGGTCCATATCTCGAGAAATAGTAGCGAAGTCATTGATGCTGTGATTGGTAAGGCAAGTAATATTGTGTACCAGGTAATTTGGCCCTTATGTAATTTGATTAGCTGTGCCTTTATTTTATCTTTTTTGATTGTAGCGCTCTTTTACATTAATCCTTTTATAGCATTGGTCTCTTTTGGGGGCTTTGGATTCTTTTACTTTATAATGATTAAGTTCACAAAGAAAAAAATAATCTCTGATGGAGTGATTATTTCTTCACATACATCCTTACTTATTAAATTACTTCAAGAGGGCTTAGGTTCTATAAGAGATATTCTGTTAGATGGAACTCAAGATTTATATAAATCAATCTATGAGGCTTCTGACAAATCATTACGTAAAGCTCAAGGCGACAGCTTTTTTGTTGGTATGAGTCCGCGTTTTGGCATTGAGGCGCTCGGAATGATTTTAATCGCTTTAATTGCATTTGCGATGGTGAATAGCGGAAAAAACTCAACAGCAATTATTCCAGTTTTGGGTGCCTTTGCTTTAGGAGCTCAAAGAATTTTACCCTTACTGCAACAGTCATTTAATGCATGGTCGAACATGCAAGGAGCTAAGCAAACACTTCAAGATACTCTGAAGATTTTAAATGTTCCATCGACTGTGAAAAGCCATAAAAATACTTCTGATGTTATTAAGTTTCAGAAGGAGATCCAATTAAAAAATATATCATTCAAATATAATCAATCAGGACATTTTATTTTAAATAAGATTAATTTATCCATTAAAAAAGGAGATCGTATAGGTTTGATTGGCAGAACAGGGTCTGGCAAAAGCACGCTTTTAGATATTTTAATGGGCTTATTAATACCAACTACCGGGGAAATTAAAATTGATAATAAAAAAATAACTTCATCTAATCGACAACAATGGCAAAAGCGTATTGCACATGTTCCTCAATCAATTTTTTTAATTGATGCGTCAATTGCAGAAAATATCGCTTTCGGAATTCCAAAAGAATTCATTGATTTAGATCGTGTCGAAAAATCTGCGCTTGATGCACAGATTCATAAGGATATAACAAGTTGGCCAAGTAAATTCCAGACCATTGTGGGTGAGCGCGGTGTGAAATTATCAGGAGGCCAGCGCCAGAGAATTGCTTTAGCAAGAGCGCTTTACAAAAATGCAGATGTTATTATTCTGGATGAAGCTACTAGCGCTCTAGATATGCAAACTGAAAGAATGCTTATGAGCAAAGTTGACCAATTGGCTAAAAACCTTACCATCATTATGATTACCCATAGAATTGCGTCATTGAAAAATTGTGACAAGATTTTCGAATTAAATGAAGGCTCTTTAAAGCCCCTAAAGTCCAGAATAAATAAACTAAGGAATTAAATTATGCTTAAAAATTCATCTATATTAATTACTGGCGGAACAGGATCTTTTGGGCACAGTTTTGTTCCTATGACTCTAAAGAAATACAATCCAAAAAGACTTGTGATATTTTCTCGAGATGAAATGAAGCAATGGGAGATGGCAAAATTATTTGCAGATGACCCTCGTGTAAGATTTTTTATTGGAGATGTCCGTGACAAAGATAGGCTTGCACGAGCTTTGCACGGTATTGATTATGTTGTCCATGCGGCCGCCACAAAAATTGTGCCGACGGCTGAATATAATCCATTTGAATGTGTTAAAACAAATATTAATGGTGCGATGAACCTTATTGATGCTGCGATTGATCAGCGTGTAAAAAAAGTGGTAGCTTTGTCAACAGATAAGGCAAGTAGCCCAGCAAATTTATATGGTGCAACCAAGTTAGCATCGGATAAACTTTTTGTGGCAGGCAATTCTTATGTAGGTAGCGATGCAACCAGTTTTTCAGTAGTACGATATGGAAACGTGATGGGCTCTCGTGGATCTGTTATTCCATTTTTTATGTCACTTGTTGATAAGGGTGTTTTGCCAATCACAGACCCTAGAATGACTCGCTTTATGATCACCTTGGAGCAAGGCGTAGATCTTGTTTGGCATACTTTTGATGATATGGTCGGAGGAGAGGTGTATGTTAAGAAAATTCCATCCATGAATATTATTGATATTGCAAAGGCCTGCGCCCCAATGGCTTCGCACGAAGTGGTTGGTATAAGACCAGGTGAGAAATTACATGAGCAAATGATTGGTTCCGAAGATGCGCTTCATACTTACGAGTATGCTGAACATTTTAAAATTCTTCCATCAATTCATGAATGGTCTGAAGATCCGAATAGAATCAAAGATGGCAAAAAAGTTGCACCAGATTTTAATTATTCTTCAGATCAAAATCCTCATTGGATGTCAACATCTGATTTGCAAAAGTGGATTGAAAAAAATGTAAAGGTGGCTGGAAATTTATGATTCCTTACGGTCGTCAAGATATTAATGAAGATGATATTCAGGCAGTTGTAGATGTTTTGAAATCAGATTTTTTGACGCAGGGCCCAATGGTGCCAGCATTTGAGAAAGCTGTTTCTGATTATTGTCATGTAAGATTTTCGGTTGCAGTTAATAGCGCAACTTCAGCCCTTCATATAGGATGTTTAGCTTTGGGCGTAGGTAAAGGAGACATTGTCTGGACAAGCCCCATTAGTTTTGTTGCTAGCGCAAATTGCGCATTATATTGTGGTGCCGAAGTAGATTTCGTTGATATCGATCCATTTACTTACAACATAAGCATTGATTGTTTGTCTGAAAAACTTCAAGAAGCAGAAAAGTTAGGCAAACTTCCAAAAGTGATTATTCCAGTCCACTTTGCTGGACAGCCTTGCGATATGGAGAAAATTCATAAGCTTAGCTTGCAGTATGGATTTAAAGTTATTGAGGATGCGTCCCACGCTATTGGCGCTAAATATAAAAATAAGCCAGTTGGTAATTGCGAATTTAGTGACATAACTGTTTTTAGTTTTCATCCTGTCAAAATAATAACTACAGGTGAAGGTGGTATGGCAGTAACTGATGATGAAGCTTTAGCTAAGCGCATGCGAATATATAGAAGTCATGGCATTACAAATGTATTGTTAGACATGGAAAAGCAATCAACAGATGAAATTTGGAATTATCAACAAATTGATTTAGGGTTTAATTATCGTATGACTGATATTCAAGCAGCCTTAGGAATAAGTCAGATGAAAAGATTAAACGAATTTATTGTTAAACGCCAGGATACTGCTAGTGCATATGATAAAACGTTAGCAGATCTGCCTCTGCAAATTCCAAACCAATTAGCGGATAGCTCGTCCTCTCATCATTTGTATATCATTCGAATTAAAAAAGACAATAAAGGAATTACTCAGCGGTACGTTTATGATGGAATGCATTCTTTTGGAATAAAAGTTAATTTGCATTACATCCCTATTTATCGTCAGCCTTATTATAAAGCCAAGGGATTTAAATTCGGATACTGCTCTGAAGCTGAGAAGTTTTATACTGAGGCGATTAGTTTACCTATCTATGCTGGCTTGACTGTTGCTCAGCATAATACTGTATTGCAAACTTTAAAAATAATATTAAAAGCATGAAAATAGCCATTATTCCTGCGCGAGGAGGTAGTAAGCGTATCCCACGTAAAAACATCAAACTATTCTGTGGAAAGCCTATCATCACATGGGCAATTGAAGCAGCAATTGCAAGCGGCATTTTTAATCGAATATTAGTTTCAACAGATGATGATGAAATTGCAGAGGTTGCAATTTCATCTGGTGCCGAAGTTTTATTCAAAAGACCTCACGAATTATCGGATGATTTTGCGGGAACTACAGAAGTAATTGCTCATACATTATTGTGGCTAAAAGCCCAGCAATATGAAGTTAGTTCGGCTTGTTGTATTTATGCAACCTCACCTTTACTTGAATCTGATGACCTGATTCGAGGATTGCAATTGCTGGAATCAGGCGATTGGGATTACGCTTTCTCTGCGACTGATTTTAATACTTCCGTCTATCGGTCATTTAAAAAGTCTAAAGAGGGCGGCGTAGAAATGCTTTTCCCTGAATTTTTTTATACCCGCTCTCAGGATTTACCTAAAGCATTTCATGATGCAGGTCAATTTTATTGGGGGCGATCTTCAGCATGGACTGCATATAATAAAATATTTAGTGAAAAATCTGTGCCAGTCCTTATTCCACGAATTCGGGTTCAAGATATCGACACACCAGAAGATTGGCTCATAGCCGAACAGATGTTTAATGTTAAATCAAAAGGATTAAATATATGAAATATTGCGCGCGATGTGTTATGCCATCTACCAAACCTGATTTGCATCTTGATGAGCATGGGATATGTAATGCTTGTCGCGCTTATGAAAACAGGAAGCATACAGACTGGGATGAGCGAAAGTCTCGATTGTTAAAATTGGTAGAAAAATATAGGAATCCAGGTAGTAATTGGGATTGTATTGTTCCTGTAAGTGGTGGCAAGGATAGTACTTATCAAGTAATTCGGATGTTGCAGCTTGGATTAAATCCTTTGTGTGTTACTTCTTCAACCTGCGATTTATCTGATATTGGCAGAAAGAATATTGATAATTTGAAACATCTTGGCGTAGATCATATGGAGTTTTCTCCCAACCCCCTAGTAAGAGCAAAATTAAATCGTATAGGTTTAAGAGAGGTAGGTGACATAGCATGGCCTGAACATGTTGGGATTTTTACTATTCCAGTAAGAGCCGCTGTGCAATTTAGTGTGCCTTTAATTGTGTGGGGTGAAAATTCTCAAAATGAATATGGTGGCCCAGCGGCTGCATCTGACAACAATGTATTGACTAGACGATGGCTTGAAGAATTTGGTGGGCTCCTAGGTATGCGTGTGTCAGATTTATCAGAGACATATGGAATTCCTGCGAAAAGCTTATTGCCCTATCATTATCCATCAGACGAAGATTTACAGCGTGTAGGAGTAACAGGATTATTTTTGGGGCATTATTTGCCATGGGATGGCTTGTCAAATGTTTTGATTGCGCAAGCGCATGGTTTTTCAAGTTTTGAAAATGCTGTTGAAGGTAGTATGGTTAATTATGAAAACCTTGATAATCATCAGCATGGTATTCATGATTATTTTAAGTTTTTAAAATTTGGTTTTGCTCGGTCAACAGATATTGCATGTTTACATGTTCGTCGTGGGCGAATTACGCGTGAAGATGCGATTGATATTGTAAGGAATCGAGATGGTAAGTTTCCATGGTCATATTTAGGAAAACCATTGAAAGAAATACTTGATCCTCTGGATATATCAATTGATGAATTTGTACAAATTTGTGATCGGTTTACAAATAAAAAAATATTTAAGTGCGATACAAATGGCAATTTAATAAAAGATAAACATGGCAATCTTGAAAAGTTAAATTACGACAATATATGAAAGTAGGGATAATTGATTACAGAATGGGAAATCTTGGTTCTGTCCGCAGATCTTTCCAAGAGCTTGGCGCTGAAGTTTTTGTTGCGCATGAGCCATCAGAAATAGAACGAGCAGATTTTATAGTATTACCAGGCGTAGGAGCATTTTCAGAGGGCATGAAAAATCTGTCGAGCGGTGGGTGGATTCCGGCTTTAGAAGATTCGGTAAACTTAAAACATAAGCCTTTGCTTGGGATTTGTTTGGGTATGCAAATGTTAGCTGATTATGGCACTGAGGGAGGTAAGATCAATGGTTTAGGTTTTATTCCAGGATCCGTTCAAAAGTTGGATACTCTTGACTGCAGAGAGCGTATTCCTCATGTTGGCTGGAATGAAGTTAGCTTTATTAAAGAAGACATACTATTTGAAAATATTCTTAATTCATCAGATTTTTATTTTGTGCATAGCTATGCTTTTCTGCCTTCAAACCCAAAGCACTTGATCGCAACTGTTCCTTACGGGGTAAATCTTACTGCCGTTGTTAAATATAAACAGGTTTATGGATGTCAATTTCATCCAGAAAAAAGCTCAAAGGTTGGCAAGCAATTTTTAAGTAACTTTATAAAACAAGCAATATGTTAAAAGTCAGGGTTATACCAACCTTATTATGGAAAGAGTTTGGTCTTGTAAAGGGCGTGTCATTTGATAGTTGGAGGCGGGTGGGCCCTGTATTGCCAGCTGTTAAGGTTTATAACGCACGTGATGTCGATGAGCTTATCTTGGTTGATATTGTATCGACTCGCGAGGGTACAATTCCTGACTATGCATCAATTAGTGATTTTTCTGAAGAATGTTTTGTACCGTTTACTGTAGGTGGAGGGGTTGCTAATTTAGATCATATGCTTGCATTACTCCATGCTGGAGCAGACAAAATTGCTATTAACTCCGCAGCTTATAGCAATCCAAATCTGGTTAACGTCGCCGCGAATCGTTTTGGTTCGCAATGTTTAGTTGCAAGCGTTGACGTGAAATGTATTAGTAAGGGAAGCTATAAATGTTTTAGTCATTCTGGAACACTTAATAGTGAGCGATATGTTACTGAATGGGCTAAAGAGCTTGAAAGTAGAGGGGCGGGTGAAATATTACTTACTTCTATTGAGCGAGATGGGACGATGCTTGGATATGACTTAGAGTTAATAGAGCAAGTAGCAGAGTCTGTTGATATTCCAGTAATCGCTTCTGGAGGCGCTGGAAATTATCAGCATATGATTGATGCTATTAAAGAAGGAGGGGCTTCCGCAGTGGCTGCAGCAAGCATTTTTCATTTTACCCAAATGACTCCGGCAGGGGCAAAAACCGCCATGGCTGAAGCAGGCATTCCAGTTCGTCAGAATGTTTCATAAATTATGATTATTTTTCGTGTTGATGCTTCACATGACATTGGGACAGGGCATTTAATGCGATGTTTATGTCTTGCAGACGCTTTTGTAAAGCAAGGGTATAGCTGCAGATTTCTCTCCAGATATATTCCTGAATACCTTGAAGATAAAGTTAAAAATAAAGGCCATGAGTTATTGATTTTGCCGTTAATTCAAAAAGATCAATTGGATGATTTACAGTATTCAAGATGGCTGGGTGTTTCACAATCATCGGATGCAAAAGCAACATTAAATGCTATTTCCGATATTAATGTTGATTGGTTAGTTATTGATCACTATGGCATTGATCATAGATGGGAAAAGCAGTTAAGACAAGTGTCCCCCAAGATTATGGTAATTGATGATCTTGCTAATAGAAAACATGATTGCGACGTTCTTCTTGATCAAAATTTTCATGATAAAAATTCAGAGAGATATGCCTCTCTTGTGCCTGAACATTGTCGATTAATGTTAGGGCCTAAATTTTCAATTTTAAGAGATGAATTTTGGCATCAACGAACAAAGTTAAGAATTCGAAATGGTGATGTTAAGCGTGTGTTAATTTATTTTGGCGGCTTTGACAATTCAAATTTTACTTTACTAGCCCTTCAATCAATAATAAAGCTTAATAATAAAAAAATAATTGTTGATGTGGTTGTTGGTAAAGAGCACTCTCATTTAAAAGAAATTACTGATTTTTGTCAAAAAGCCGATTATAAATTACATTTACAAGTCGATAATATTGCAGAACTTATGGCTTTAGCTGATTTATCTATTGGCGCTGGTGGAATTTCAACATGGGAGCGCTGTTGCTTGGGTCTTCCAACAATTGCATTTTGTACTGCGGAAAATCAAAAAAGCCAACTTATTTATGCCGCTTTAAATGGTTTGTTATATAACCCAAATTTTCTACATGACAAGATTTCAGAACTATTGATTCATATTGCTAGCTGTATAAACAACCCTTTATTACTAAAATTTATTTCAACAAAAGCAATGGAAGCTGTTGATGGTAAGGGAGTTTCTCGCATAATTAGAAAGCTTGAGTTGACATCTCTATCTTTGCGACTTGCAACTGCAGAGGATTCTGAACAAATATACCAGTGGCGAAATTTACCTCATGTTAGAAATTTTTCTAAAGACCCAAAAATAATTACAAAAGAAATTCATCAAAAATGGTATTTGACAACCCTAGAAGATTCAAAAATAAAATTATTAATAGGAGAGTCAAACAGCATTCCTGTAGGCGTTATACGTTTTGATATAGGTGACAATAATACATTGATTTCAATTTATTTAATTTCACTTGAATATTCACCTGTGAGCGGAGCTCAATTGCTAAATGCAGCTGAAAAATGGCTATTTGAAAACCAACCAAATATAAGCTTTATATATGCTGATATATTAGATGAAAATATCGCTTCAAAAAAAATGTTTGAATCGGCAGGGTATAAAATCAAATCACAATCATATGAAAAAAAGTTAATAAATTATGTCTGAAATTATTATTGCAGGTCGAAAAATTGGCGTATCTTGCAGTCCCTTCATTATTGCTGAGATGTCAGGAAATCATAATCAATCTCTTGACCGTGCTCTGGAGATTGTTGAAGCTGCTGCTAAATCTGGCGCTCATGCTTTAAAAATTCAAACTTATACTCCAGATACTATGACGCTCGATTTGACTGAGGATGAATTTGTTATTAACGATCCAAATAGCTTATGGCACGGTAAATCTCTTTATGCTTTATATGGTGAAGCTTATACACCTTGGGATTGGCATGAAGCTATCTTTAAAAAGGCAAAGTCCTTAGGTATTATTGCTTTCAGCACACCATTTGACGAAACATCCGTAGACTTCTTAGAGTCGCTTAATGTGCCTTGTTACAAAATTGCCTCTTTTGAAAATACTGATATCCCTCTAATAAAAAAAGTAGCTGGTACAGGTAAGCCAATTATTATTTCTACCGGTATGGCATCAGAAACAGAAATTGGTGAGGCTGTGTCTGCTGCCCGTGAAGCTGGCTGTGAGCAATTAATTTTACTAAAATGTACCAGCACATATCCTGCTTCACCGGAGAATACAAATATTTTAACCATTCCAGATATGCGAAAGTTATTTAGTTGTGAAGTTGGTTTGTCTGACCATACTTTAGGTATTGGAGTTTCTGTTGCGAGTGTGGCGCTCGGTGCAACAGTTATAGAAAAGCATTTTACTCTCAGCCGCTCTGATGGTGGTGTTGATAGTACTTTTTCAATGGAGCCAGCGGAAATGCAACAATTGACAAAAGAAACTGAGCGCGCATGGCAAGCAATAGGTAAAGTAAATTATGGTGGGACAGCTAGTGAAGAAAAATCAAAAGCCTTTCGTCGTTCCTTGTATATAGTTAAAGACATGAAAGCTGGTGATATCTTAACAGAGGAAAATGTGAGAATTATTCGCCCCGGATTTGGACTTCCTCCCAAGTACAAGTCAATTGTGATTGGTAAACGCGTCACTCAAGATATTAAGCGTGGAACTAGATTGGAATGGAGTCTGATCAATTAGATGCAAAATATAAATAAATATTTTTTGAATTAATTTTAGTAAAGTGAAGATATGAATAATGATAAATTAAAAGCAAAAGAGATAAGTATTCAGCATAAACGAACTTTGAATGGCCGCGATTATTACTCGCAAGCATGTCAGGATTTATTTGTAATAGAAATGTTAGAAGGTAAGAGAGGTGGTTTTTATATTGAAATTGGGGGCGCCGATCCATTTACCTCAAATAATACTTTTTTGCTTGAAAATGCATACGAATGGAAAGGTTTTTCATTGGAGTTCGATGCAGCCCTGTCGGAACGCTATAACCTGTTTAGGAGAAATAAATGTTTTAATGCTGATGCAACGACTTATGATTATTTAAAAAAAATTAATGACTTTCAATTTCCGGAGCAAATTGACTATCTTTCTGTTGATATTGATCCAGCAGATAATACTTATGCTGCTTTATTGAAATGCCCATTCGAAACGCATCGTTTTTCTGTAATTACATATGAGCATGATAGATACTCTATAGGACCCAAATATATGGAATTATCTCGAGTTTTTTTAACTTCCAAGGGTTATAAGTTAGTTATAGGTAATGTTTTATGTTTTGGAAGAGACTTTGAAGATTGGTGGGTAGATCCTAACGTTATCCCTGATCGACTATGGAAGAAATATGAAAATCAGAACATAAATTTTTCTGAAATTTTTAATTCTTAATTAAGAAGCTAAAATTTGTAAACTTTTAGTTAAATATAAATTCTAAATTCGAAAGTAATTAGTTATGAAAAGAGCGCCGAGAGCAATCAATCAATGTCGTATTAGTGATAGTAAAAATTTAATTTCTGTATTAAATTTGGGCAATCAAGCATTAACAGGGGTTTTTCCAAGAAAAATAGATCAGGAAATAACTATAGGCCCCTTGGAGCTAGTTTGGTGTCCAGATAGCGGATTGGTTCAGTTGGGCCATTCTTATGATTTGGAGGAAATGTATGGCATGAATTATGGCTATCGCTCAGGCTTAAATCAATCAATGATTAAGCATTTGCAAACTAAGGTCAAATATCTTAACCATTTAAGACCTTTGATCAGCGGTGATGTTGTGCTTGACATAGGGAGTAACGACGCAACCTTATTGTCCTCTTATCAAGTTGATGGATTAAAAAGAATTGGCATTGATCCGACAGGTATAAAATTTAAAGAATTTTATACCAGTGGAATTGAGTTAGTGCCTGATTTTTTTAGCTCTCAAGCATATAAATCAAAATTTCCAAATAGCAAAGCAAAGATCGTGACATCAATATCTATGTTTTATGACCTTGAGGATCCACGTCAGTTTGTGAAAGATGTTTATGATATTTTAGACGATGAAGGTATTTGGCATCTTGAGCAAAGTTATATGCCAGCAATGTTAAAAGCAAATTCGTACGATACAGTATGCCATGAGCATCTTGAATATTATTCGCTAGAGGTAGTTAAAAACTTACTTAATCAATACGGCTTTAAGATAATTGATGTGCAGATGAACGATGTGAATGGTGGAAGTTTTGCAGTCACTGCTGCAAAGGAAAATTCACATTTAAAATCTAATGAATTACTAATTGAATCGATTTTAGAGCAAGAATACAAGATGGAATTACATTCACTGAAGCCTTATCAGGACTTCGAAAGTCGTGTAAAAAAACACCGTGAAGTTTTAACAAATTTAATTCGTGAATTAAATACTAATGGAAAAAAAGTTGTCGGCTATGGCGCCTCTACAAAAGGAAATGTTTTATTACAGTTTTGTGGATTAACTGATCAAGATCTAATGGCCGTGGCAGAAATAAATCCTGATAAGTTTGGCACATATACGCCCGGAACAAATATTCCAATTTTTTCTGAACAAGATGTTAAAGCAATGAATCCAGATTACATGTTAGTTTTACCTTGGCATTTTAGGTCAAATATTATGGAGCGTGAATTAGAATTCCTTGCTTCTGGTGGCAAATTAATCTTTCCTCTTCCGGAAATTGAAATAGTCTAATTAAAATGTCTTTAAACCAACGTCTTGCAATTATTATTGGATATTCTGGTCAGGACGGAATTCTTTTGGGTGAGCAGTTAAGTAATTCCGGGACAAGGATTGTAGGGTTGGATAAGGATAAGGTGTATTGCTCTTATGATGACATTTCGCAAGATTTAAATCATATAGACATTACCTGTTTACAGGATGTGATTGAATTGGTAGAAAAATATCAACCTACTGAGATTTATTATCTCGCTGCTTTTCATCATTCCTCGCAAGATACTATTGATATAACACCATTAGATTTCTATCAAGAATGCTATTCTGTTCATGTTACAGGCCTAATTAATTTTCTAGAAGCCATCCGGATCAGCCACTCTAAAACGCGTTTATTTTACGCATCTTCGTCTCTTATCTTCAGTGGAAACAGTCTATCGAACGTAACAGAGAAGTCCCCTTACAATCCAATAGGATTTTATGCTATGACAAAAGTTGCTGGAATGCATCTTTGTAAAGAGTACCGGGAAAGCCACCAGATATTTGCTTCAACAGGTATACTTTTTAATCATGAATCAGCGCTCCGTAACCCAAGTTATCTTTCACAAAAAATTATTAGAACAGCCATTCGAATTTCTGAAGGAAGTGATGAAAATCTTATTATTGGTGATTTAAAGGCAAAGGTCGATTGGGGCTATGCGCCAGATTATGTAAAAGCTTTTTATGAAATTTTAAATTGCAATGAGAGCGATGATTTTATTGTGGCATCAGGGGAAGCGCATTCAGTAGAAGAATTTGTTGAATTTGTATTTAATTATTTTAATTTGGATTGGCGGAAATACGTTCAAGAGAATCATTCAATATTGTCGCGGAGATTGCCCGCTAAAATCGGCAATACATTACATTTAAGAAATCATACTGCTTGGAGCTATTCAAAAACATTTGAAGAAATGGTTAAGCAATTAATTCGAGATACTCAAATTTTATTGAAAATATCTTAAGTGAATTCCACAAAAAAAATTAAAAATAATGTTACTCATTATGGGTATATAGACTTTTTACGGGGCCTAGCAATTGTCTTAGTAATTTCTGTTCACTGTGCATTAGCTATTCCGAATTTAAATCTCTTTTTTTATTTCTTTAATTATGGGCAAATGGGCGTTCAGCTTTTCTTTATGGTTTCTGCAATTACCCTTTGTATGTCGATGAATGAGAGAAAAGAGGTTGAAATTAAGTCTTTTTATATACGAAGATATTTTAGAATTGCGCCAATGTATTATATTGGTATCATAATTTACTTTCTCTGGATCATATTTAAGGATTATTTTAATGGACGGCCTTTCGTTATCCCTGATGGTTATCATTTGCATCAAATACTTTTAAATATATTTTTTGTTCATGGCTTATTTCCAGATTCTTATAATTCTACCGTGCCTGGGGGTTGGAGTATAGCTACAGAGATGATGTTTTATGCAATTTTCCCTATACTTTTTAATTATTCTAAAAAGACCAAATTAAATGAATTTATTTATTCCTCAATTATAATTTCAGCAATACTTTTAATCTTTAAATTATTTTTAGTATACGATTTCTTTCCTAGTTTTGTTGGGCATGAATTGATAGGAGTCTCCAATTTTAATTTTGAGTTTTTAAACTTATCATTACTGAATCAATTCAGTGTATTTTTGCTTGGCATTATTGGTTATAGGCTCATTAAATTAGAGAGTTATAATTTAAGCTTTAAGGTTATAGTCGCTTCATCTTTCTTGGCGATATTAAGTGGTTATTTCTTGAATGTTGAAAATTATCAGCAACCAATAATAAGCTTCTTCCAGCCCCTATTATCTGGATTGTCCTTTTTGGCATTAATTTTGGCGGCAGCTAAATACAGATTTACGAATACAATTTATAGTGCTTTTGTAAATTTGGGTAAATTTTCTTTTTCAATCTATATTCTTCATTTTTTAATTCTAGACCTAATAAATTACTTCTTTAGAAAAATTATTTTTTTTAGGGCTATATATCCTTTGTTTGCTTTTTCATTATTAGTAATAATAGTTACTTTAATTTCATACTTCGTAGCAAAATTTTTCTTTTTTAATGTTGAAAGAAGAGGAGTGATTTTTGGAAAGAATTTTCTCCTTAAAAATTCCTATTAGACATAATCCATAATTTTTTATTATTAAAATGCATAAACTACAAACTTTCTATAAGAATAATATTCAACCCAGGTTTATTTATTTTTTCTTCTTTCTTGGATGGCTAATTTTATTTCCTTTTTCTTTTTCATTTCGAAGTAATAAAAAGAAAGCTAAGTTATGTATCGAAGCTGGTACAAATGGTTGGGAATCTATCGAATTTAAAGAGCTTTATCAGTCTGCGATTGAATTTTTAAAGCCTGAGGATGTTATGCGAATTGTTGTCGATAAAAATAAAAACTATCTTCAACAATTGTGCAAAACAATTCACATAAATAAACCTACACATTATTTATATGATCCTAGAACTGGAGCCCAAGATTTTTTTTCTGCTTTATTGCAATCATTGGCAGTAGCTTGCCTTTTTGCGGCTAATCGTATTATACCTATTGCACTCTTAACTGATTGTGCAGATCGAACGTGGAGAACTCAGTCAGCTATAGTAACTGCGCATGAAGGTGTCGTGGTTACTTTCATTTCAGTGAAGGAAATAGCCTCTATTTTTCCTCATAGACGCATTGTAGGTCCGAGTTTAATGCCATTTTCTCAGGCGACATTAGAAATGTTGCATAAATTAAGGCGGCATTCCTCCGATAAAAATACACATACAGCAACTTTTGTTGGCTCACTTTATGAACCAAGGATTAGCAAACTGAAGAAGGTTGATAAGGGGCTTCAAGAATTCGGATTCAATCTTGAGATAAAAGGTCGCTTACCTGGTATGCCTCGTATATCAGATCAACTCTATTGGGAGACGTTGGTTTCTTCTGCAATAGGATTTACTACAGCTGATCAAGTTGAAACTGATAAGTCAGATTGGACTTGGATTCCTCATATGGTATACCGTTATTTGGAAGTAACTGCTGCAGGTAGTTTGTTGATTGCACCATATGTTCCTGGGCTCGAGCGTTACTTTTCTTCTGAAATTCATTTTGCTAAATTTGAAACTATTGACGAGGCAATTAATCTTATTCGTTATTACCTAGAGCATTCCTCTGAGCGAGAAGTTATTGCAAATGAAGGTCGTAAAAGGGCCTCTGCCTTAATTGAGGCAAGAATATTCTGGACCTCTATTAATGCAGGACTGGGTAAAAATGCTTTGCTCTAAGATAAATGCACTATTAAGTCTTTTGGAAAGATAGATTTGTCAAAAAAAATAAGATATTTAATTACAACAGCAGATGAGAGAACCTGGAAATTAGATCGCCCAGTTTTGTTTTTAGGCGAATGGTGCAAAACCTTCACCAAAGAACATATTTTTAAAAAACTGGACTCAGAAACTTTGTCTCCATTGGGAGAAGGGCAGATCGAAAAAGATTTTCTTTATGCAGAGGCTAGGAAATTTGAAAAGAAAATTTTCCCAATTCTTACTGAGATACTCAACCAGCATCATGACTTATCCTACACTGAAAGAATGTGGAAAATTTTTATCGGGCCATGGTTGAGGCGCAATATTGATGTAATTTCTAATCGACTGAATACAATTGAAAAATGCATACAGATGTATTCACTTTCTGGTACAACGGCTATTAAGCGAAAAAAATCCTTAGCCCCTCCTGATGCCCTTACGGCCCTTTATATTTACGGCAGCGATGATTGGAATATCGCGATTTTTGTTCGAATTTTAGAATTGTTGAGGATAGAAAATTGTCCAATAGAATGGCTTGCAGATACATCTGGGCCAGAACCATTAATCAAAATAGCATCTCCAGCTAGCTCATTTTTTAAAAAAACACTTAAGAAAGTAGCTTTGGCTCTTGGAAAGGTAACGAAATTTTTTTCCAGAGAAAGTGATGCATTTATTATTCATACTTATCTGCCAATATCTGAACAAATTAAGCTACAAATTGCTTTAGGCCAATTTCCACAGTTTTGGACAATTCCTAAGCTGGCGCTGACTAACAAAATTGATACCTCATTACGCCAGCAACTTACAAGGGAGAGTTGTAAATCCTTAGGCAGTGTGCATGATAAAATTCTTACGACATTAGTAATAGAGACCCTGCCTTCATGTTACCTTGAAGAGTTTTCCAATTTAGCTCGTACTGTTCAGCAACTTCCCTTCCCTAGAAAGCCAAAATTTATTTTTACTAGTAATAATTTTGAGGCTAATGAAGTATTCCAATTGTGGGCTGCATTAAAAATAAACTCTGGTACTCAATATTATTTAGGGCAACACGGAAATAATTATGGCACATATAGATACATGCTTAAGACTATTGAAGAGGAAACGGCAGATCATTTTTTAACATGGGGTTGGAAAGGCAAATTAAGGCAGCATACGCCAGCTTTTATATTTAAAATGTCCGGAGCAAAAAGAAGGAGTAATAACAAGCCAAATGGAGGATTGTTATTAGTGGAAAATATTTTAGGACATAGAATATATGTTTGGGATAGACCCTACGATTTTTCTATTTATTTAAAAGAGCAAATGACATTTGCCAGTCAATTAAATGACCATATAAAAAAACAATTAGTGGTCCGCTTGCACTATTCTCACAGTAATTTTAATGCATGCGAAATTGAAAGATGGCATGACTTCGATTCTTCAATTAATGTTGAGGATGGAAAATTGCCTATTCATTATTTAATTGAGAAATCTCGTTTGGTTGTTTACGGATACGACTCTACTGGAATTTTGGAGAGCCTTGCGCTCAATTTACCCACTTTGATTTTGATGGAGAATAAATTTGAATTCTTACGAGATGAAGCATTGCCTTATTATCAAATATTATTGAATGCTGGTATTTTGCATACATCACCAGAAACAGCAGCAAAAAAGGTCAATGAAATATGGAATCATGTAAATGAATGGTGGAATTCTCATGAGGTACAAGCAGCTCGACATATATTTTGCAATCAATATTCAAGGCTTAGTTCTAACCCAGTTTCCGATTTATTGAAAATATTTCATACAAATTAAAAAAATTAAACGATCTCTAATTTGACTAAAAGAAATTATGAGAACGAATCTAAAGAGTAGAATGTTAGTTTTAATATTATATATATATGAATAAATGGTAAATAGAGAAAATTTTTACGCTATCATTTTGTGTGGCGGCTCAGGAACGAGACTTTGGCCTTTGTCGCGTGCTCAGATGCCCAAGCATTTGCTTAAGTTTAACGATAAATTTACTCTTTTTCAAAAAACATTACTTCGAACATTAAAATTAATTTCTGATAGTCATATTTCAATTGTAACTAATCATAATCATTTCTTCGAAGTTAACTCGCAACTTGATGAAATCTGCCCTAAGAGCTCTGTTAAAATTATTTGCGAGCCATCCCCTCAAAACACGCTCCCTGCTATAAGTTTAGCCATGAGAGAGGTTTTTAAAAATGATCCTTCTGCAATCGTTAGTGTATTTGCTTCAGACCATGCTATCACTAATGAGGATATTTTTTTACGGGCATGTAAGGATGCTAGAAGCCTTGCCGAAGAAGGTTTTATGGTTTTGTTGGGAGCAAAGCCAGATGAACCTGCTACCGGATATGGCTACATTAAGTCAGGTAAATTAATTCCACATAATCGAAATATAACTTCTTTTGAAGTTGATGCATTCAAAGAGAAACCTAATAAATTAATAGCGGAGCAATATTTAAAGGATGGGTACTTATGGAACACAGGCACTTTTATATTTCGTGCTGATTTTTTTATGAAACAGCTTTTTAGTTATCAGCCTGAAATTTATCGTCTTATTACTTCTGACATGCCAAAAGAAAAAATGTACGAATTCATGCCAAGCCTTTCTATTGATTATGGATTAATTGAGAGCATTAAAAAAATTGCTGTTCTTCCCGTTGACGCTGGATGGGGAGATTTAGGAAATTGGGAGTCAATATATAAAAATAGCAGCAAGGATGAATCGGGTAACTTTACAACAGGAAAAGTTATCGCTTTGGATTCTAAAAATAATTTGTTGTGGTCTGATTCTGGCATTCTTGCAACGGTAGGAGTTGATAATTTAATCATCGTCAAAACTGCAGATGCGACTTTAGTTTGCGATCGAAAAAATACCGAAGACGTTAAAAGTATTGTCAAGCTTATGAAGGATTCTTTCCCTGGCATTGCTGAAACACATTTAACAGTCAAAAGACCTTGGGGTTCTTATACAGTCCTAGAGAAAGGCGAGAGGTTTAAGGTAAAGAGGATTTTAGTTGAGCCTGGACAAAAGTTATCTTTGCAGAAACATAAGTACAGAGCTGAGCATTGGGTTGTTGTAAGTGGTGAAGCTGAAGTTATTTGTGAAAATAGTCGAGTTATTTTAATTGAAAATCAGTCCACTTATATCGGCCAAGGCCAATTGCATCAATTAATAAATCCAAGCCTTAATAATAAGTTAGAATTGATTGAAATTCAGTCAGGATCTTACTTAGAAGAAGATGACATTGAGCGTTTCGATGACAAATATGGCCGAATTTAATAAATTACGGGGTAAAAATTGACTAAAAAAGCACTAATAACCGGAATTACTGGACAAGACGGATCTTATTTGGCGGAATTTTTAATGAATAAAGGTTATGAAGTTCATGGAATCAGAAGAAGAACTTCTTTATTTAATACCGATAGAATTGATCATCTCCTAAATAATTCTTATGAAAAGAAAAAGTCATTATTTCTTCATTATGGAGATTTAACAGATTCATCTAGTTTAATTAGAATTGTGCAGGAAACTCAACCAGACGAAATATACAATCTTGCAGCACAGAGTCATGTTGCCATTTCATTTCAGCAGCCTGAATACACAGCAAATACAGATGCTTTAGGCACATTAAGAATGTTAGAGGCTATTCGTATTTCTGGGTTAGAAAAAAAGACAAAATTTTATCAGGCCTCCAGTTCAGAGCTGTATGGTCTAGTTCAAGAGATACCTCAGAAAGAATCTACGCCATTTTATCCAAGATCGCCTTACGCAGTTGCAAAGCTCTACGCATATTGGATTACCATTAATTATCGCGAGGCATATGGAATTTTTGCTTGTAACGGTATTTTATTTAACCATGAGTCACCTGTAAGAGGTGAGGTTTTTGTAACAAGAAAAATTACCAGAGCTTTAGCTAGAATAAAAATGGGCATACAAGAATGTTTATATTTAGGTAATTTAAATGCATTGCGAGATTGGGGCCATGCTAAAGATTACGTCGAAATGCAGTGGCTAATGCTGCAGCAAGATAAGCCAGAGGATTTTGTTATTGCAACAGGAATCCAACATTCAGTGCGTGAATTTGTTGAAATTGCTGCGCGAGAAATTGGAATTCAAATAGCCTGGGAAGGTTATGGAATAGACGAAAAAGGTTATGACATTAATACAAAAAAATGTATTGTTAGTATTGACCCGCTTTATTTCAGGCCTACTGAAGTTGAGACCTTACTTGGGGATGCATCAAAAGCAAAACACAAATTAGGCTGGTCTCCTAGAATATCATTTGCCAATCTTGTGTCTGAAATGGTAGCTGAAGATTTAAAAAATGCTCAAAAAGACGCTCTAGTTATGAAGCATGGCTATACCTATTTTAAAAATAATGAATAAAAAGAATTAAACTTATTCATGAAATTAACAGAAGTTAAATTTTGGGATGACACAGCTGAATTTTCTAATTACTTTCTTGAGCAACAGATCTTCGCGCGCACGTTAACTAGCAAAGCTAAACAACAGCTGACCATTAGGCTGCATGCTGTACACAAATATCAAAAATGGAATGAACAGGCCAGATGGCAAGCGTTTGATCCATCGCTAAAAATTGATACTGGCAATGTTGCTATTCAAAAATTAATTGCCCACAGCAGAATAGTGGTTCACAGTTACGACTCGACAGGAATCTTAGAAACGCTATGTCAAAACATCCCAACACTAGCTTTTTGGCAGAATGGGCTTGATCATTTGCGAGATAGCGCTAAACCTTACTATCAATCTTTAGTTGATATAGGTATTATTCATTTTTCAGCAGAGTCTGCTGCGGATAAGGTTAATCAAATTTGGGATAATTTAGAGGGCTGGTGCGCTGGGAGTGAAATTCAAGAAGCTAGAAAAATTTTTTGTAATCGATACTCTAAATCAAGTCAAAATCCTGTATCTGACCTTAAACTAATTTTTACAGAAAATTGCTAATGAATAATTCATCGGAAAATAATCCTTCAAAAATCCTTGATCTTGGCTGTGGCAAGAAAAAACGCGAAGGTGCAATTGGTGTAGATTTTTCAGATCGACATGCGGCAGATGTTATCCATGATTTAAACGTTTTCCCTTACCCATTCAATGATGAGGAGTTTGATGAGGTTTATCTTGATAATGTTTTGGAGCATCTAGATCATCCAATTCGAGTAATGGAGGAGGTTAATAGGCTATGCAAGAAAAAAGGTATGGTAAAAGTAATTGTTCCTTATTTTCGATCAATTTGGGCATTTGTTGATCCAACGCACAAGCATTTTTTTACCGTTGATTCATTCTCTTATTTTGATCCGCGACATCCAATTTGTCAGAGATATGACTATACTTTAGCAAGATTTTATGTCGAAGGTATCTTTTTTAATGAAACACTTAAGAATCGATTATTACAAAAAGCACTCATTTTTATTGCTAATAAGTACCCTAATAAATATGAACATTACCTTAGTCATCTATTCCCTTTGGATGACATTACCTACTATTTGAGAAAATGTTAAATTATAAAATTATTAGAAAAATTATTCATATAGTATTTAATCCTATCTTCTTAACTGAATTGCGGTTAAGAAAAGCATTAGAGAAAATAGTGTCTCCTTTAGTTTTCGATGGTATAACTTGTTTAGATGTTGGTTGTGGTGATAGGCCTTATGAATATTTGTTTAAAAAAGGAACTTATATTGGCATAGATGTTGAAGATTCAGGCAGGCCATTGACGAACAAATACCCAGACTATTTTTATGATGGGTCTAAACTACCTTTTGCTGAAAATAAATTTGATATTGTAATTTCAACACAGGTCTTGAAGCATGTTCCTAATTCAATTTCATTTCTAAAAGAGATGATACGAGATTGTAAACCTGGTGGAAGAATAATTATCTCAGCTCCTTTTGTTTGGCAAGAACATGAGGAGCCATTTGACTATTTTAGATTTCCAAGTTTTGGAGTTGGATTTTTATTAAAAGACTTAGGTTTAACGCTGGATGTTATTAAAAAAGATACAAGCTCTATCGAGACCATTGCAATGCTTATCAACTGCTACATTATTCATAATCTAATGCCAAAAATTAAAGGCATCGGGCGCCTTTATTCCCCCTTTATATTTTTCCCAATTCAAATTATTGCAATAGCCTTGACAAAAATTTTACCTGACAAAGGTCAGATTTATCTTAATCTTGTTGTTTCGGCCAGAAAATCTAACAATGTCTAAAGGACATGTTTTAATTACCGGGGGTGCTGGTTTTGTTGGGACTCATCTTCATAAACGGCTTATTTCTGAGGGGTATTCAGTATCTGTGACGGTACGTTCAGCTTTAAAAATTAATAAGTCTGATCCGAATACTCACATTATTGATTTGGCAGATAGGGCTAAGGTTTATGAGTTTGTTCGGACACTAAACCCAGATTATGTTTTCCATCTTGCAGCTGAAAAAAATCGTAACAATGACCCTGAGAATTTTTCTAATGTCTACGACACCAATATTTTAATGGCATTAAACCTTATCGGCGCATGTCGTAAATTAGAAAATTTTAAGAGATTTATTTTTTTAGGCTCATGTGATGAGTATGGACTTCGACCTAGGCCATACAATGAAAATCAACAAGAGCTGCCCGCTAGTTTTTATGGGTTGTCAAAATTGGCTACAACAAAACTTCTTTCGAGTCTCTTTCATACCGAGTCTTTTCCTTCAGTTGTTTTAAGAGCTTCAGTTATTTACGGCCCAGAGCAAAACGATCAAATGTTTATCCCTTCATTAATTCAATCATTGATCACTAAAAAAGACTTTTCGATGACATTAGGTGAGCAATTCAGAGATTTCGTTTATATCAGTGATGTCATAGAGGCTCTTATAAAAACATTATTGGCAGACAAACAGATAAATGGAAAGGTAATTAATGTTGGCCTTGGTACATCATATAAAGTTAACCATATAGCTAAAATAGTAGCAAATTTAATAGCTCCAGATGCTTTTGCAGCAATAAAATTTGGCGATTTAAAGTATAGACCTAATGAAGTAATGGATTACTCTATGAATATATCACTTGCATCAGAGTTGCTTGCATGGACCCCTAAAATTGATGTTAAAGAAGGCATTCAAAAGACGGTCAGTTACTTTAAACAGTCTACCGCATGATTAAAATTCATTACCATTCGGATTGCCAATTCTTTGCTGGCTGTGAGAATATGTTGGTTAATTTTTTTAATTCAGAAAAATTCCGAAAAGCTCATGACATTAGTTTTAGTTACCGCTATTCAGTAAAATATTCTCAAGGTTTTAACCTTCGCCTTGCAAGGACCTTGCCAGTTTATCCTTTAGTTTTTTTTGATCCTTCTAACTTTTATTTTTTTGATAATAATCTGCTTAATAAGCTAGCTTCATTGACCCCTAGATTGCTGTTAACGCCAATATTATTTTTCTATCAAATTTTCACTTTATTTAGATTGTTTAAGAAAATTAAACCAGAAATTTTGCATGTTAATAATGGAGGTTATCCTGGCGCACTATCCGCCCGAGCTGCGGTAATTGCCGGCAAATTGGCTGGCGTTCCAAAAGTGCTAATGGTTGTAAATAATCTGGCCATTAATTACAAAAAATTATCTAGATATTTAGATTATCCAGTTGATACCTTGGTTCGAAAATTCACTGATTTATTTATTACAGGATCTCAAGTTGCATGCGCAAGATTATCTGCTGTATTAAAGCTATCAGATATTCAAGTTAATGCTGTTCATAATGGAATTTCATTAAAAAAAATAAGTTGTGATAAAGAATTTACAAAGCAGCGGCTTGGATTAGAAAATTTTAATGGAGTTGTATTTGGTATGGTGGCTCTTTTGATTGAGAGAAAAGGTCATCAAGTTTTGTTAGATGCGATTAAAATTGTTTACAAAGATTACAGAATTTTGGATGGTGATTTCAAGATTCTTATAGAAGGCGAAGGTCCTTTGCACAAAGAGCTGAGTGACTTTGTAACTGAAAATGAATTAAGTGAATATATTAAATTTGTGGGTGCGGAGGCTAATATTGTTGATTTTATGTCATTATTGGATGCCCTGATACTTCCGTCTATTCTTGATGAGGATTTCCCCAATGTTATAATTGAAGCCATGGCTCTGGGTAAGCCTGTTATAGCTTCTCGATTGGCTGGAATACCTGAGCAAGTGTCTGATAGAGTTACGGGCATTCTATTTGAACCAAATAATTCAGGTGAGCTTGCTGATGCGATCTGTTATTTGGTAAATCACCCAGTTAAACGTTTAGAAATGGGGCGGGCGGGCTTAATGAAATTTGAAGAAAAGTTTACTTGCGAAAGAGCATTAGATAATTATTCTAATATCTACATTAGATTATTAGAGATATAAAATGGCAGACATGAAAAAAGTTTTTAATGTATTTAAAGGGCGTCGGGTCTTTATCACAGGCCATACAGGATTTAAGGGTTCATGGCTAGCTTATATACTTCATAGATCTGGCGCTGATGTTATGGGATTTTCATTACCTCCATCGGGAGATAAAAATAATTTTTCCTTACTCAAATTAGACAAAAAAGTGAGGCATGTTATTGGAGATATACGTGATTTTTCTCACTTAAATGAGTCGCTAACTAAGTTTCAACCAGAATTTGTTTTTCATCTTGCAGCACAAGCTTTGGTTCGATCCTCATATGATGATCCGGTTGATACTTTTTCTACTAATATTCAAGGGTCTGTAAACTTATTAGAATCTGTTCGTCAATCGAATTCTGTAAGATCACTTGTTTATATAACATCTGATAAATGTTACGAAAATGTTGAATGGATTTGGGGGTATAGAGAGAATGATCCTTTAGGTGGAAGGGATCCGTATAGCGCCTCTAAAGCTGCAGCTGAGATTGTTTTTTCTTCTTACGAGCGATCATTTTTCAATTCAAATCCTGAGTTAGGGGTTGCAAGCGCTCGAGCAGGAAATGTTATTGGCGGGGGTGATTGGGCGGTTGATAGGATTATTCCTGATTGTATTCGCTCAATTGAATTAAATAAACCTATTTTATTGCGTAATCCAAATGCAACAAGACCATGGCAGCATGTTTTAGAACCGCTTTCAGGATATATTTTATTAGCATCAAAATTATATGAAAACCCTATTGAGTATGGAGGCTCATGGAACTTTGGCCCATCAGTTAATGAGAAAGTATTTACGGTGAAATCCGTGGCAGATATACTCATAAAGCATATTGGGAAAGGGATTATTAATATAGACAAATCAAATAGTGACCATCACGAAGCTCAGCTGCTTCAATTAAATTGTGATAAAGCAAATAAATTACTTAATTGGCACCCTAATTGGGGTACAGAACAAGCATTAAAGGCAACCGCTTTGTGGTATAAATCATTTATAAAAGGACAAGATGTGGAGAAATTTACCTTATCTCAAATTGAGGATTATTTTGAAGGGAAATTATGATTGATGGAGTGATTTTAACACCTTTACGTCAAATCTTTGACGAGCGAGGGAAGGTTATGCATATGTTACGAGAAGATTCAGCCATTTTTTCTCGTTTTGGAGAAATTTATTTTTCATGCACCCATCCTGGTGTTGTTAAAGCTTGGCATCTTCATAAAAAAATGACACTAAATTATGCAGTTATTCAGGGCGAAATTAAATTTGTTTTATATGATAATAGAAATGGTAGTAAAACGAAGGGAGAGTTACAAGAATTTTTTATATCACCAGAAAATTATATGCTTGTTACTGTCCCGCCTCTCATATGGAATGGATTTAAATGTTTAGGAACTGAAACGGCCATTGTTGCAAATTGTGCAACTCTTCCACATGACTCTTCTGAATTAGAAAGACTGCCACCTAATGATGAAACTATTCCCTATCATTGGGCTTTAGAGCATCGTTAATTTTATTTATAGAGAATAGAGATTTAAAATGAAAGTTATTATTTTAGCGGGTGGTTTTGGCACTAGATTTTCTGAATATACAAATATATTACCAAAGCCAATGATACCAATTGGGGACAAACCTATCTTGTGGCATATCATGCAAACATATGCAAAATTTGAGCATAAAGATTTTTATTTGGCGCTTGGATATAAAGCCGAAGTAATTAAAGATTATTTTCTTAATTATCGCTCTCTTAACGCTGATTTTACTATTGATCTTGATT
>Ga0114966_10000759_pt1 | contig 30699 bp, 18 predicted proteins | sample M_130207_XF_Meta_FD_87029 | JGI IMG/M metagenome (GOLD analysis project Ga0114966, IMG submission 87029) | Freshwater microbial communities from Lake Montjoie, Canada to study carbon cycling - M_130207_XF_MetaG | ecosystem: Environmental > Aquatic > Freshwater > Lake | place: Lake Montjoie... | reverse complement strand
TTCTTGAGCGCGACTTCACCGCAGACGGACCAAACAAGAAGTGGTTGTGCGACATCACTTACATTGCAACGGATGAAGGCTTCCTCTACCTCGCGGGCGTGATGGACGCATGGAGCCGAAGTAACTGGAATAGTCATGGAATAGTCACTGGGGTGGAGCATGTCGAACACGCTGCACGCGACGATTACGACAGATGCGCTGATGATGGCCGTGAAGCGCAGGTCTCCACCGATTGGTCTTTGGCCCTCCCCAGATTTGGTAGCCACCAAGAATCAGCGAGTTTGATCTCGCCAGAAGAAGCGTGTCGCTTGGATATTCATGGTCACTCTGCGTTAAGACACACCCGAGTTTCGTCAGTCCGCCGTCAATCGTGTTCTTGTTGAAGGCTTGTCAGCGCGGAAGGCGGCGGCAAATCTTGGCATTCCCATTCACACCATTCACAGTTGGGTTGCAATTGCCCGTCGCGGAACCGGTGGTCTGATTACGCCAACAGCGATCGATCCAGCCGCGAGACTTTGCGAACTTGAAGCTCAACACCATATACCAAGAATCGAATGTTCAGAATCGAAATTTAAGACTCGTGCGCAAGCGCGAAGTTCGATCTTTGAATGGATTGAAGTTTGGTATCAGCGCGAAAGGTCGCACAGTTCACTGCTGTCTCATGGTCGGTTCGTTTGATTGTGTGTCCACTGAAAGTGGGGAAGTTCAAAAGCTCGGTTTCTCGAATACACATGATGAGAAGTCTGCAGAATCAAAGTGGTGACTTGATCGCTTGAGCAAGACCTCGTGAACTAACGTCATCGAAGAATTTTTTAGCCCAAGCCGGCTCTTTCATTGCTTCAAGCCGCATCCATCGAGTTGTCCAGCCGGACTCTAAACTTGGCATCGTTTCGGGATCTGCGTTTGCTTCGTGGTCAAACCACCATGCACCGCTCAACAAAGAAGCAGACTCTTGCTTCAAGAAAGAAAATCCAGAAACCGGCTGATGCAGCCATAGATACCTTCCAAAAATGTATTCACCCGTTCTCCGAAAATCATAATAAATCCCAGACAACTCATTATTCGCTCCATAGCAATAGGGAGCAACAAGTTGGTCGTTGATCAAGCGCACGTAAATATGACTTTGAGTCACGGAATCCATCCATGCTCCAACAATTTGAGGAGAAGATAACGATGGAATGACTGATGGTGCGACGACTGGCGATATTGTTGCATGCATCGACTCCCTCACCAGACTCGCCACAATCTCGCGCAGGTCGACATCCTTTGGACGCTCCCTAATGCTGCGAACAGTATCTGCAAAACTTACTTTGAGATGAGCCGTTAATGTGTCCCGCAGTCGTCGACGGTTATAGACAATGTGATGCACGTCTTGAACGTCGAACGGCAACGCCTCTTCCCCTTGAGAAATGAGTATCACTTGCTTGCCGAGAGCCATCGCGTATCCGACTTCCCACATCACATTACAGTTTCCGCCACTCAAATCAGCGACGCAAATGTCAGTTTCCTTAATGGCGTCTTCCAACCTCTTGATCTTGCGCCCGCCCTGCCGATCCATGTCATGCCTTGAACATAGAATCTCGCCTTTGGATTCAGTGGCAGCATCCAAGATGGCTTGGTGCACATCACCAAAATCCTCGTTGTAGGGCATGATTACAAAGCATTTCATAGTCTGAGCTTGCCTGCGGTTTGTGAACACATTGACTGTACCGTGAGTTGACGTGATTGCCAACGCAGTTCAAACTCGATTGGGCTGAAATATCTGTTGGTTGAATGTCTCCTGATTGGGTTGAATAACTGGTCGATGTATTCACTGACGGTGCGTCGTGCCTGGGTGTGTGTTGCGAATGAGCGCTTGCGCAAGAGTTCCCACTCGAGCGTGCTGAAGAAACTCTTGGCGACTGCGTTGTCCCAGCAATCACCCTTTTCGCTCATTGCTCGGTTGCATGTAAAGTGCGCAGAGTCGATCGGTGTAGAGATCGCTTGCGTAGGGTGATCCGCGATCTGAATGATGCAAGAGACCATCGCTTCGACCACGAGCAGACTTCGCATTTGAACGATCGCTTCTCACGAGCGCAGAGCCCTAAAATCTGCATGATTCGTGCGATACGGTTTCGACCAACACATATGCCACGCGACGCAAGGTCAACGTAAATTCGCGGACTGCCGTAGGTCTTGCGACTTCGCATGAATACAGCAGTAATCTCGACGGCGAGACGTTGATCTTCCACTTTGCGTGCACATGGCACACGACTGAGCCACGCGTGGTATCCGCTGCACGAAACACGAAGCACTCTTCTCGCGAAGAATTCCGTCGCTTTTTCTAGGATTTCCAAATCCATGAGCACGCGCTTGTGCTCACGCCGCAGGCGCATGAACTCCTCACGCTCGTCCGATGTGAGTGCGCCAGTGCCTCCGTTCCCGGCGTCGATCTTGGAGCGCTGCTTGTCGCTTTCGGTACGCGGCTCGAGCGGTTGCTCTTACTCATTCCTAGTGTCGCTTCAAAGTTGGAACCCTTCAAGCAAGGCGATTATGGGTGGCACGGGCTCATTCGTGTCATGCCGACGATATGGGGGGTACTCGGCTTGATGTTCGTCGCGGAAATTCTCGTCTTTGTCGCCCTCTTCTTTGTCGCCGTTCTGTAATCGCACGACCAGTTATCCGCGCAGTATTGCGGTCCTTCCATCTCCTGCTCGACACGCGATGATGTAATCTTCCAAACTGCGCCGACACATCGGCTCGAGTACACCCCCGAGGACCCGACAACATGACGACCCTTATTTCCTTCATCGGCAATCCAGCCAAGGGTGCGCATCGCCACGGAAATCAGCGCAATTCATCGGTCCCCGCGATACAGGAATATGTGACGACCGATTATCGATTCGAGGATGGCTTCACGTCGAACGCGATGTTCTTTGGCTGGGCGGCTTTGCAACACTTGCGATCGAAGGGGCTCGAACTCTCGCGCTGGCTGATCATCGGAACTCCAACGAGTGGATGGGCAATGCTCGCGGACGTTGCACTCGAAGCAGACAACACGTCGCTTGATGCCGCCGTCGCATGGGTCGAGCGATCGAAAGCTTCTCGCGACACGGGGACGATTCAAGACCAGCACCTCATCGAATTCGAGTCTCACTTTGGACGTGCGGTCGGAGTGGATTCACGTCTTCGATCGGTCGTGGACTCGTCGGATGAAGTATTCGCGTGCCTCCATGACAACCTCGAGGCGAACGAACACGTCATCGTCGATATCACCCATGGTTTTCGAACGATTCCGATTCGATCCGTGCTCGCGCTCGGCGCGTTGCGCTGGATCAAGAACATCAAAGTCGATGACATCCTCTATGGAGGGATCGAGAAACGCGACCGCAACGATCCGAATGCGCCCGCGCCCGCCGTCTCTCTTCGCGGAAGTGCGCGACTCGCGGATATCACACCACACCTTGCGGCCGTCGAGTTGAATGATGATCTCGAAGCAGCGGCGCTCTGCGCAGAACGCATGAAGATCGGCAACACAACGCTCCACAATGCCCTGCGCGAGGCAAGCGTCTTCGATTCGCTACTGCGCCTCGAGGATGCAGAGTCGACACTTCGATCAAACGATGTCGCGCACGACGATGCATGGACGGCAAACACGGGCGTCGGGATTGCAACCGCCAAGACACTTCGCCGCGCTGCAGGGGTCGGTGCGAATCTCCAGCGTGCCGACCGAGAATTGCGGCGCGCCGAAGAGTTCCTTGATCGGCGCGATTACCTGCGTGCACTCATTCTGCTCTGCGAAGCGATTCGACGGCGCGCGATCTCGTCGCTCAAGTTGGAGGAGCAATTGAAGTGCGAGATTCGATCGATCAAGATGGAGGTCGCATTTGACCGACTTGAATCATCGCCGAACTGCGGATTTCGGTCAGGGCTACTTTCAAGACTGCGCCGAACGCGAAATCAGGTCGTTCATGTCGACGAGGCGCACAGCGACGTCCAGGTGCTTCTCGACTCGCCGGATAAACTGCGCAGTATGCTGCGAGATGCGATCACGGATGCGAAGAAGAAGTTGTTTCGGCATCTAGGATAGGGACTCGGATCACTCGCGTGCTGGTTTCGCGGCTGCGTTCGCGATGTCACGCAAGAGCATTGCGAGCGTAGCCACCACATCCATATTGACGGCGAGTGTCCGATCGTCATTGAGACTCGGACCGATGCAAACTTGTGCACGAACGAAGAGCGATGAGCCAGGAACTCGCCCACGTTGAACATCCTCGAGCGCGGTCGTCGCGGTCTCGATGAATTCTGCCAGAAATGCTCGGTCGCGGATCATTCGGCTCAGTAGCCGAGCTGCCGTGCCGTCGGTCGAAAGCGGTTCGATGAAGACGAGGGCGAACCGCGGCGTACCTCCAACGGGATCGAAACGAATTCCGATGCACCGCGCAAGACGTTCCATCCCGGGGGCGTGACGTCGCATCGCGATCGTGAATGCCGCGCCGAGTTCTGGAACAATCGACCGCGGAAGCGAAGGCGAATCACTTCCCAATCCCCACGCACCACCCAAGTCTCGCTGAATCGTAACGGACTCCAGATCTGCCTCGGTGAAATCGAATGTCATAAAACATGTCGCGGCTTCGTACCTGAGTTTCAATGCCTGCTTGCGCGTCTCGCCAAGTTCATCAAACGTCGCCGCGACCTCGAGCGTTACAAATTGCCGCGAGTCGAGTGGATTGGCTCGTTCACCAATCTCGCTGAGAGCGTCCTTCACTTCGGATTGCGGAGCCGGCTTGAGCATCGACTCGAACAACTGCACACGCGCTGGAAGCGCGGTCAACGACGATCTTTTGTGAATGAAATCACTCGGAATCGTGAAGTCCACTATTCGAAGGGAGAGCATGTATGACTGTGTGACGCTTGAGTCGGCGCGCTCCGACCAAAGTGCACCTTCGATACGGATCGCGCCACGATCTCGTCCGTCACGCTCTTCGAAGGCCGAGGGGAAAAACGCCGATTCCTCCGATTCGTATCGAAGGGTGGAACAGTATGCGAGATCTTCTCGTCCGATGGATTGTCGATCCTCGCTAAACCACTCGGCTACGCGCCGCTCCGCGAGACCATGAACCGCTGCAACAGGGTCATGGATGGCCGCAATCCCAAATCTTCCCGCACCAGGATGCACGCGGATGGACGTCCCAGACTCGATCATGTCACGAATCCGTACCGGCATAGGGCGTGGTTGACTTTCTTCACCGACTCCCGTACCGCCATCGGACGCCAAGCAGCACCATCCCCACAGATCCGTCCCCGGACGTCGCGCAGCGACTGGATCAGACGGGTCGAGGACCACCTCGCGATCCTCGAGCATCGTCGCCGCACGTCCATCCACAGAATTCAGATCTTCTCGAAGTGCCCCAGATTGCGGCAGACCAAACTTGGACCAAAGTGCGCGGTGCGTCGGCTGAAGCCGTCGAAGAAACCGTGCAGCAGAACGTAGATGCGATGCGAAGAGAGCACGAGATCGACCATCGGGGAGCACGAGCAAATCATGCTTCGCAGGCTTGTCGAGAGCTTCCATCCGCATCGGCAAGATCGTGAAGACGACGACTTCGTCGCTCCCAGCGTGTGCGCGAATCGCCATGCTCGCTCCCATTCCGTTTGTGGCGCTGTAAAAAACCGCACCAAACTGGCTCGAGTCCTGCACATCGAGTTCGTCGAGGTCTGCGACGACCCGAACAGCGGCGTCACCGGTGGCTTCGAGCGAGGATTCCAATTCGCGTCGCTCCCGATTGCTCATTCTTGGCGAGAAGATGACAACCTCGACCCCGCTGGACAGACATGCCTTCGCACACAATTCGATCATCCGGCTCACCCCGATGGGTCCGGGAGTTGTCGCCCGGAGTTGGACCTCCCACGGCTCGTCCCCTCCCGGTGCTCTTGCGAATGGACGAACCTTCATCGTTTCGACCCGTTGCTTAGCGGTGAGGAGTTGCTCAGCGACGAAGTCTCGGGCGGCGTCCCCCATGGTTGGTGTCACGAGGAGTGTTTGGCACCGCAGTCCTTCGGCGCCGACGATTAGCCGCGTCTTGTCGAGGACAAACCTCAGGTGAACTCGGTCACTGACATCGAACAAGTTCAGGTCATCGACGACCACTAGTTCGATGCGACGGAGCACTGCCTGAAGCCTTCCGAAATTCGAGGATCCCGCGAAGAATCGTTCTTCGTAATCTTCGATCGTCCCGACGAGCACGTCGGGCGTCGACTTCGGCGCGACTGCGGATCGTTCGAGTCGATCACGTTCCGACTTCTTCTCCCTTTGCTCTCGCGCCTCTGAAAACGATACTGTAGCCACTCGGTCGGACTCGGCCTTGGTTGTGCCATTCTGTGAACCCCGCTGTCCATCATCATTCGGTTCGACCCACGGTTGCACTCCAGATTCTGTGAGATCGCCAACATTGATGAACCAACCCACGCCAGACGACTCCGCAGCCCGCCGGATTCTGCGGATCATGCTCCGTCGCTTCGTTGCATTCGGTACGAGCACGAGAACCGTCTCGCCTCGAATGATCACAGATTGAACGATCACCGCAATCGTCGTCGAGGTTCGTCCACTCCCAGGGCATCCTTGAATAAGGACATCAACTGCGGGGTTCTTCCATGCCGGTTCATGTTGCCGCTCTAGGTCGAAGCTCTTCGCACGCTGCTCATAGATCAGACCAAATGCACGCTCTTGATCAGTCGACGGAGTGACTCCTGCAAAGAACTCGTCAAACGATTCAGCGCCCGCGTAAAGCGGCGACGTCTCGCCTATTGCGAATCTCTTGGGAACCCAATCTCCCATCTCGAGTTCTGGGTCGACCGCAACTTGAAGCGCTGCCACCCAGCCTGGTGGGCGATCCCCATCTGCCTCCGGCTCGACGGCATCAGTCTCTTCGCCAGTTGGATCCCCACCCGACGGCGGCTTCGATGCGCCCTTGGAAAACCCAAGTTTCCGACGCTTGTACGGATCGCGCGACTGCCTCTCGCCCATGAGCGGTCGTCGCTTGACACGTTCGACGACAGACTTTCGATTGCGAACCCGGCGTTCATCTGAATCGACGACCACCAACTCCCGAAGCCACAACATCAACATCAATGCAAGAACGAAGAGTGGTGAGAGAAAGAGCGCAGTGAGTCCCGTGATGATCCAATCGCGCGCGGCTGGATCTATCTGCCAGCGATCGACTGGACCGAGCGTCGATGCCTCGAAGACTTTGGAGAGAATCTGCGGAAAGGGTCCCCATCCAGCAAGTTCTACCGCCACTCCCCCGAATCGGACCCAGAGGAGCGCCCCAAGAACGGCGAGCGGAAACAACAACGTCCACCAGCGCAATCGCACCGCGAGCGGCCTGCCACGACCGTCTTCGGTCGGTGCGAGCAGTACCAACACAACAACAGCCGCAAATGGAAGTACTCCAAGGAGAGCGATAAACGCACGGAATCTGGGGCCTGCATCAATCAGCATTGGCACGATCCACGGAATCGACCCGAGCAGGAAGATGAACAGAAACCCACCCCACAAGCCAATCGACGGCGTCCCCTTGTCCGCAACGATCGCATGGCTCCGTGATGCGATGATGGCAAGTGCGCCTGTCAGTCCGAGACCAGCCGCGAATCCAGCCGTGATCAACCCCCAGAAAAGAACACGCCGTGCATGCTCCAAAATCCATCCTGCACTCATATCGGGATCGGCTGCGAGCCAGATCAGCACCGCCGCGATCGTGCACGCCCATGGCAGCAATGCAATCAAGAACAGCACAAAGAGGCGACGCGCTGAGTAATACGGATGAGATGACCATACGCCGAGGTGCCGAACCATCCACGGCTCCGACATCGAAGGGTTCAGCTCCATCGTCCGATTAGCATCCATCATTTCGACTTCGTTCATGCCGCACCTACTTCCGCGACGGCTACATCATGATGCGGGTCGTTTGTAGCGGCGCCAGCAAACATGACCCGGAGTTCCTCGTGGGCGAAGCCCAACCCGACCAGACCGAGATTCGTCACAGGATCAGCAAGCGCATCAATCGTTACGCTCTGGGGTCGGGAGTCCTTGATCCCGACGACAATCGCTTTCGATCGATCACTTCCCTTTCTTGACTGGTTCACGGGGACCGCATGGAATACTTTGACCAGTGCAGGTGGCCACTTGCCAGAGCGTGGGTTCGCGATCCGACCAGAGATGCACGGCCTCATCGACTCGCACGTCAGGGACTGCGTAACCAAACGAGCGATTTCCTCGTCCCCACCTGCCTTCGCATCTTCAAGCGCCTTCCACATGAACTCAACGCTAACCTTGTCAATGTTCATCTCAAGCGCGGTTCCCAGCGCCTCTTCGATCGCACTTGAAGGGAGATGACCGTGCGAGTAGAGGTCCTGCGCTTCACAGAGTTGCTTCCACTTGACTCGGATCGAGTTCGCATCCTCATCGGCAATCTCCTTCAGCCGTTGGTCGAACTCGTCGCGTGCATCACTCGACGCCACGCACGGGATATCCAATAGTTCACGCAGGTCGTTCTGATCTTCAGCAGCAAGTGGGCCGCCCTGGCGATACCCGCCTGGCTGGGCTGAGGAGTCTTGAACACCAGTTTGAAGGAGGACGCCATCGACGACTGAGTACGCACGCGCCGCAAGCGCACGTTGCGCAGTCGCCGCCGCGTTGTAGGCGGATGCCAACTTGACGACCGTCGCCCCTTTGAGAAGATCCTGAGTATCTGCCGCCAGGTGTCCGAATTCGCGACGAAGTCCCATGAGACTTGATTCGATTGACCTGCACCCCCTGCGTCCACGCCAGACTTCAAGAAGCCACGGGACAAGCGCACCGATCGTGACTCCGATCGCGCTTGCGCCGAGGATGATCGCAAGTACAAGGTGGAACCCTAGCGGTGCGAAGAGATCGAACACGTCGAACTGGACAAGTTTGTAATCGCCCCCGGTGTCAGCTGCGATCTTCTTCAGGGTGTCTTCTGCGCCCTTGTAATCGATCGCAACCGTGTTCACCTTGACCTTGTCCTTCGCGCCCCGAACAGAATTGAACCGTTCGATGGTTGCGAATACCTCCTCGTTACTCGCGAACATCCCATCCGTCATTAGCACGATCAGGGACGGGGGGTTCGCGACCACCGGCGGGACCACCCGTGGTGGCGGCGGTGCATTCGGATCAACGGCACCAGCTGGAACAACGGGCGCAGGCGGAGGGGGTGGTGGCGGAGGAAGTTCTAGAAGTCCAAACGCGAACGCGAGTGCGGTCGTGGGATCTGTCCCTCCACCCGCCTCGATTTTTTCGATTGCCTGAAGTCTCGGCATGTTGATCAACTCGCTCGCATTCGCGAGCTCTCGAGACGACACCAGCGCAACCTGATCGTGATTAAAAAACACGACACAGTACTTGCTTTCGGGCGGAAGCTCGAGGATGGACTCCTTCAGTTTTTCCTTTGTCTTTTCAAATCGTGCACCTGCCATACTTCCAGAACAGTCGACGACATAGACCGTCTGCCCCTTGTCGACTTTCAGACCCCAAAAGTCGGTTCCTTTCAACTCCTCGAAAAGTTCTGACCACCCCTTGGCTTGGTCAGCCGGAGGGCGAAGCGGAGTCAGTGCAGAGAACAAAAACTGACCGATAAAGAGGATGACAGCGAAGGCAATGATCAACCTCCAAAGGAGAGAGAGATGTCGCCTCCGAGCGATCGAGATCTCCTCAGCTGCATCGCGGTGATGCTCTCGCGCAATATTCAGTCGACGACGACCCTCGAGAATGGCCCCCCAAAGATTGCGCTGCACTTCGTGCAACGGCAGCAGTGAGTTGATCGTCCAATTCCGCCCTTCTTTCATCCGACGCAACTTGACAAGACCATCCTCGGCCGCGACCGAATCCCAATCCGTCTTCGACAGCGCCAAGACTGCCGCTGCATCATCGATGTTTGTCTTAAGCGCACGCTTCTGCTTCACATGAGATCCAGCCGACTCCAACTTCTTCACAAAGACGCTTTCGGCAACATATGAAAACGCCCGCTCTCGAAGCTCCTCGGCATCGTCCCCCCACACGACGTTGGGACTCGCTTGACCGTCAAAGGGATTTCCGATCTCTCGAAAACCATCGGCCGATGCACGCTCCAGTTTCCGACTCAACGCATCACTTGCGCCCTCTGCATCCTTGGACGGTAGCAATCTCCCGCGGATCATCGAACGATAGTTTGCGGCCCACTCCGAGACCGTGACGCTCCCCCACACGATCGTGCGCCAGACGAACATCCCTTGAAATTTGCGTGCGTTCTCGAGTGGAGCCAACGCGAGCGCAGCGAGCAGTCGCGCCACGCACACAGGCCAGACATGCAGTGCAGCAATCGCGGTCGTCCGGCGACCTGACAATTGCAAACGATCGAACATGACGTACACCTTCGCGACGCCCGAAACTTGACCTGCCCCAAATCGTTCGACAGTCGACCGCGCCCCAGTTGAAAGGGACTGCGCGAACACGAAGATCACGATCGCTTGATGTGCGTGCTCTCCGAACGCCTTTCGTGACTCCCCGATTCGCGCTTCAAGTTCGGCGAGCTGCTCCTCCTGCTCGCGTTCGCCGCCAGACATCACCTCGACCCAGACGTGCTGCCGCGCCGCAACCTTATGCAGAAGATTGTTTCGATACCTCTCGCGCTCGACTCGATTCGGAGCTGACGCTTCAATCGGCTTCAACAGCGCGGCGTCCAAGCACAGCAATGAATAATCGCGCAAGAGATCGTCGAATCCCTGACCGTCACCTCGAGTCGTCGCATCGGCGGTGTCGATGAGCGAACCGCGAAACACCCTGCAAAATGACGCCCTAAGTCCGCCCTCCGAACGAATGCGCTCGACGCAGTTTCGTTCGGAGATCAAGATCGTTGCGGACATTCAGGGCACTCGAGAAGACGCGCCACCTCAGGCGCGACCGCGACGATCGAAGTGACCGAGCAACGCAACCGCGTTCATCTTTACAAGCACCTCGATGCGTGCGATGAGCTGGTCGTACAGCGCCTGATACTCCACCCGCGTATGTCCAGTTTCAGCATCCTTTGCCTTTTGGAGTTCGCCACGAAGTTCACGGAACATCGCCGTGAAAGCACCATCCGCGGAGATCTCCTCTGGGTGCTTCAGGAGGACATCGCGGATGAATTGGATGGCTTCGACCGCGATCGCATCGACGATCGGATTCGGGTGCCCTTCCGACAACGCATCTTGCAGTTTACGGATCGAAGTAAATCCATCACCCGCCTTGCATGCGGGGTTGTTCGCGGTTCTTACTCCCATGTTGTCGCGGAATGCCGATCGGGTGAACTGCCACTTCTTCTCTTGACCCTCAGTTTCCGAAGGCGATGAACGAAGCGCAATCATCGGCATCTGCCAACCCTCAGATTCGGTCACTCGAAGGAGGTCTCGCCCAATTTCGCTCGTCGGTGGTTCATCGAGAAGTGCGAACGCGATCGCATCCCAAACAAACGACATCCGTTCGTTGGCGACGTTGATGCCGTGGTGCGCCCAGGGGCGCCATCGAAGTTCGCGGAGCAGCTTCTCTCGTACGAAAATCGGAGACGAGTACCCCAGTCCGTAACTACTGTCTGCGTTCGGGAGTACATCCGGATCTTGCGCAAACACCGAGAGCCCCTTTTCATCCTCGCATGCCGCGAGCCATTTTGCTGTATCGGGGTCCTTGTAGTAGTCGAGCGACGCGACCTCGTTGAGTCCCTTCCCTTGATCGCGCTTCCAGTTGAACGCCAACTGCGCGTAGGCCACCATCGTGAATGGATTCCCATGAGAACCCTTCTTGTGCGTCATACAGGGTTTGAAAAATCCAGTATCCGGGAAACGACCAGATTCGATGCCGTACGCAATGGCACCCTTCACAAAATCCCCTTCGAATCGATCTTGGGCTGGAAGGACTACGGACGCGGAGTCATTTCCTTCAGTCGTCGATCCCGCCTTGAGTTTTTTGTGGAAAAGAACATCGCAGCGATTGGCAAGTTCGACTGCCATGGATTGACAGACCCGCACGGTCAGCGTGTCAAGGTCCATACCCTTTGCTTCCACCACGCCATCCTTGTCGAATTGATAGTCGCAGCCAAAGTAGACGCGGAAGGCCGACTTCAACTTCTTGGTTTCCTGCTCGCTCCCAGCGCGGCGCCGGAATTCGTTGCCCCACTCCTGAATCAAACTCTTAGTGACTTCGAAGAATCCGAATGAGGAAACATAGAAGTCCTGCTTCAACACCAACTCGCTCGCGAGTGTTTCAACGCTCTTGTTCAGCAATCGCCGAAGATCCACCTTGCGCTCGTTCGAATCGGCTCCGACGACGTCGCCTGCAAACCAGGCGTGGCACTTTGCCTCGAATTCCTTCTGCGCGACCTGAAATCGATCGTTGGATCCCGATTCAATCGCTTCGCTCAACGCCTTGTCGAGCGCCGCGTCGTTGGCGACCGGCTGCAGTCGCTGCTCGGCGAGAATTCCACCGTGGTACAGCTGATTTGCACCCTGACTGCAGACACTCTTGAAGTCTTCGCTGGTCCAGAAAAGTGACTCGCGGCTTGCACTACAACTCTTCTCCGCCTGCTCCGACTGCTCCGAAAGGAGCGTCACCACTTGGGACAAGTCCTTCGCGAGTCTGTCCAACTTGTCGGCGGCTTCGTTGAGCGCACGCTCGAAGACAGGCTTTGCGATTCCCATGCAGCGCATCCGAACTCGGCTCCGCGCCGCAGTCATGATCATGCCAGCCTCATTGTCATCGATGTTGCTCTGCAAGAATCCCTTTCGCGCCTTGTCAAACTCATCCGACGCCGATTTGCCGGCCGTGATTCCATCGGCTGGAGCGCCTGGCACTCGTTTCGCCAACTCCTTCAACCGGGTTGCGATTTTTGTGGCAATTTCGGCCTTGGCTCCGAAACCCTGCAGATCGAGATAGACGGTTGTGCCATCGGTATTCGTCTTCGAAAGTCTCTGCGCCATAATCATGCGCCTGAACGCGTCGGTCGTACAACGGATCTGCTCGATGGAAGGGTCGCCCCCGTAGATGGCGCTGTACTCGTCGCGCGTGAGTTGATCAAGGACTCCAACCTCGCGCAGAAGTCCTCCCGTTCCCTTGGCATCCTTGGTCGCTTGCGCACCAAAGAGCACCTCGATGATCAATCGATTCGCGATCGCTTCGATTGCGACCTTTCCGTCCTTGGAATCGACCCAACCGTCGATTCGCTTGCATTCTTCCTGCGTCGTCTTGTAGTCCTTATTCTTCTTATCCATCGACTCTTCGAGCCGCTTCATTCGCTGCGCCTGATTTGAAGAAACACCCGCGATGACCCGCTCGAAAATGTTTCCTTCCGAGTTGGGCGAGTATCCAAACGGAGTGGGCGCCTCAAAGAGGCAGGTGAGTCGATCGCACCACTCCTCGATCTTCGCACTCGACTGGCCCCGAGCGTACAACTCCGGCAAGAACTTCGAGACATATCTGCGAACATACGCCTTGAGATCATTGATCGGAACGAGAATCGCAGCGGCACCCGTGCCGCCAAATGCCTGTCCCGTATTGATACTCTCGCTCGCGATTTCGTCCACCATTCGTGCGTACATCGCGTTGGCGAGGATCTTGTAGTAATGCTCTGGCGATCCCGGATCTCCGGCTTTTCCACCACCGAAAATGACGAACGCCTGCGAGACCGGCGATTGCCCCGGAACCCCACGCAACACTTTCCCGTTGGTGTCGCTGATGAATCGCTTGACACTGATGAGATCGCTCGTCTCGTCACGTGGGCTTTTGATATTCGGAAGCGAAAAGTCGTATGGATCTGGACTATGCAATTCATTACACATCCACCCGTGAAGTTCGGAAAATCCCGTCAGCGAATTGATCCGCATCTTGTTCGCTTGAACGGGATTCGCCGCCATGATCTCCTTGAACACCGAAGAGTCGAAGAAGTACCCGACTGGCATGTTCTGCATACCAAGTGCAGTAAGGACCTCGCGGACTTTGAATGCCAGAAGATGCCAACAACCTCGACCCGTTCCGCCGGCAAGCCCCGCGATGAACGAGCACAGAACAGGGAACCCCTGTTCGCCGACCGCAAGGGTCAGGCGTCGCTGGAGTTTCTCGACGACTGCGCCGATTTCCTTGCCCATGTGTTCGAGGTGATTCCAAGCAAGAAACGTTGAAACCATCGGGCACTGACCAGCCCCATCTTCCGGCGACGCGTACAGCGTTTCAGCCGTAAACGGGACTGCGTTGGACGCACCAGAATCTGGGTTGTACCACCAGTGCTGCTGGATTCGCTGATCATGACCTGCCTGTTGCAGTCGATCTGCTGCGTATGTTTGAAAGACCCGCACGCCTTCGCTCGTCTGGATTTCGGCGATGATTGGATCTTTCCCGATCCGACGACAGACCGCGCGAATGGCGTCCGAATACCGCTTGAGATCTCGCTTGTCCGTGTCCACCAGAACGAATGCGAAGTGCGTTTCGCTGTCGTCGCCCCACTCCCCGTGCGATGCGAGCAGTTCGGCAAATGCAAGGAGGGATTTTCCGCCAGATCCGCCGAATCCGACATAGAGACGAACGCTTTTTGCTGACATGGGAATGACCTTTCTACGAGGTGAGAGTGACTGTCATGAGGCGAAGTGATTCATATAAACGAACGAACCATGTGAAAGACGGGCAAGAGAACGACGAGTGAGATGACTGAAATCCCGACCCACGTCCAAAAGATCCACACAAGCGGATCGCCTCCGCGTGGACAGCGTGCGCGAAGCCAAAGTTCACGAGGGATCGCGCCGCGTTCTCGCTGTGGAGCCATAAGTCGATAGGTTACGCTCGTCCGCGCGTCTTGAACATCGCTCGCGCCATGACGCTGTTCTTGGACTCCCCAGCCCTGGTCGACCGACGGCAGCACCGCAAATGGATCCGACCAGAAGTTCCTGATCTTGATCGGGAGATTGCCGTATCCACCTTCCGCCATCCACTCTGTTCCCTCATTGCCGATGCGATCGCGCAAGTACCAAAGCGGAACGTATGCAGACTTGTCGCGACGACTCCAACCGACGTAACTCTCCAAGCGACCATCGGGGTCTTTGCACTTCGAATTGACCGCCAGCGATGCGAGGCTTCCTGAATCGATCGTGGGCGCGCCAGGGTCTTCCAATCCGAATTCAAGTGACCAGCGCAGCGGCTCGTTCCCGAAGAATTGCTTCGCGAGTCGCCAACCAACGAGGATGAATCCCGCGAGGCAGAGCAACCACCACCACCATTGGGCTCGAGGATCGATGGAAACACGGAACGTATGTGGAAGGGGGACCTTCTGATCAGCGTAATGCCCGATCGGCGTGACGATTACTTCGAAGTCCAACACCCCGTCGAATTGCTTGGGGAGTGGGATGGGAATCAAGTTCACTTCCTCTTTGCACTGCCCCGCCGTGCAGGGCACGGGCACAGGGGGGACCGTTTTCCCGTCTACCTGATACTCGAGCCTAACATCGATTCCCTTGTAATCGCCGGTGAGTCCCGGAATGAGGTTGATCACGTCCGCGCCCTCTGCGATGTGCGGTGGAAGAGCTGGGGCAAAACTGATCGGATCTGCGAGGATGGGAACTGATTGCTCCTGAGAATCCAACACCGTGCCATTTTCCATCAAGATCTTCGCCTGAATCGTGCAGGGTTTCATACTCGTTGGCGTCACGTTGATCATCGTCGATGTCAACCCTGGTGACGTACCGGGCACGCCATCGATCGTCCAGGTCACACTCTTGACCAGTTCTGGTTTGAGAATCGCTCGAAAATCGTCCTTCAAACTTGCGACGGCGGTCGTTCCGATTCGAATTCCGTCCTTCGTTCCTTCCTCCGGCAATTTCAAGAAGTTCGACGGTGATTCGAGTTTGAAAACACGCAGTGTTTTCTCTTCGCGATCGAACAGCAGCCGATCCCCCACCACCTGCGCTTTGAATTCGAATGCTCCCTGATGTTCGCCGGCGACCGGCGTGAAGGCAAACTCTCCATTCTCCGTACTCACCAATGGCTCGGAAGGCTTGTGGTCCACCACGGCTGAAATCGGCACCAACTTTGCCTTCATTTGGTGGGATGTTGTCACGGCATTGGATGCGCCATCGAAGACTTCAAATTCGAAGGTCGTCTTCTCGCCGAATCTCAGAACCTCGTCGCCATCCACTGGCTTCTTCAGTCGTGGTTCGATCTTTGCACGAATGACATCGATGGGGATGTCGGTTTGGCCGACAGTGCCACAAGAGACCGACGCCAAGACCTCGAACTTTCCAGGCTCTCGTTCGATGATCGGAGCGCTCTTCAACGCGCTCTTCAACTCGGACGCGCGTACCGTGAATTCGACTATCCCGCTTGAGCCTTTCGCATCCAAATTCTTCGGCGGGGTTGAAAACCCGCCGAGTTTGAGCGTGACTGGTCCGCTCAAGTCGACTGCGGCGCAAGTGAATTTGTACTCCGCGGATCCTTCGAAAATCACATATGGTTCCCTCAAGACAAGCGATGGCGGAGGTGAGACGTCAACGAGTGCCTCACGCTTCCACGTAAAGCCGCCGACCTTGCTCGTCGCGATGCAAACAACTTTAACTTGTCCGAGCATGTCAAATCTTGAGGTGAACATCTTTCCACCCGATGGCGGCGACCTCCCCTCAACGAACCAAGCATAATCTGCCTCATCGGGTCCCTTCGGCACGGCACTCAGTGTCGAGTCCTTGCCTTGGATCACTTTTTCGGCGGATAGTTGAATCTCGAAGTCCGCATCGATGACCCTGAATTCGCTCGGCGGCACAGGGCTATCCATCCCTGGGGCGCTAACTGTCGCTGTGAAAACGCCTCCCTTCGCGCATTTAACACGGACGCTTTCGCCCGTTCCAACTTCTTCGTTGGAAAACTTCCAGGTGATGCTGTTGCTGGGGGTTTCTACTGGGTGTTGGACCAAAAAGCTCGCCTGTTCTCCCACTTGAGTCGGTTTCGGCGCGATGATCTTCCAGTCTTTCGCGTTGGAACTTCGAAAGACGTATGAGACTTCGACAGCGCCACGAAGCGATGGAGTTGCATCCTTCGGATTGGGTGGAAGTTTCTGAGAAACCGATACTGAAAGATCCGCGCTGACGCCATCCGCCACTTTCGCAGCACTCGTCGGGGTGACCTTTACACCCATGCCGCCGGCGACTTTCAACGGAGAACCGCCCACCGCGAATGGAGGCTTGCTGGTGATATTCAAGGTGATTGACGCGGCCATCAAGTTCCGTGCGGCCTGTTCCATGTCCACTGGAAACTCGACTTGGATCGGCACCTCATATTGCGTGTCAATCACCGCGAGCAGTTTGGTTCCAACCAACGATCCCTGATTGTCACCCTTCTGCAGCACATACGCCCTGCGTGAAGGTGGCGGTGTTGGCAAGTCCCCTTCTTTGAGTTCCTTCAGGACTCCGAAATCGCCATCGGAAGCCATTTTTCTCGCGTCAGGACCAACGGCAATAAGAACCTTCTCAGTGGGGATCGCAGATGAAAGTTCGGCAAGCTTCGTCTTCCAATTCAGCGGGCCTAGTTTGTCGCCTTCGCGTTCCTTCTTAATGCCGAACTCCTCCGGTGACTTCGTATCCTCGCCATCTGAAATGACTGCGTAACACAACCACTCGATGGTGTTCGACTTGTGTTCCTGTAGGACTTTGTCGCAGGTCTGCGATATCGCCTGATACAAGCATGTGCCATCTCCGAGGTCCTCGGTCGCGAAATAATCCTTCAATCTCTCCTCCGTCATCGACTTGTCTCCAAGCACGAAACACAGTGGATCCGAATTCAGCTTCTTGTGGAATGAAAAAATCTGCACTTCAATCCCAGGCGAAACATCCGCGAGGTTTCGGATCAATTGCCCGACTTTCCCCTTTGCCGTGTTCCACCGCGGCTCTCCGCTCCCACCGTCCTCGTTATCTTTCGTCCTCATGCTGATGCTCTTGTCAATCACGAGCACAGCGAGTCGACGCCCCGACACAGTCGGCCCCGCAGCACTCGCTGAATCTGAAACGATCTTGAGATTCCAAACAGGCAACGCAGTCTGCGCCAGTGCGGGGGTGCTAGCGAAAAGCAAGGCGCCAGCCGTGACAGCCGCGATACGACACCCAAGCATTACTCGACGAATTGACACGATTTAAAGACTCCACAAAAGACCCAGACCCCGATCCAATACAAAATATATCTTAACGCGTGATCAAGAGTTTGCAACAAGCTATGCATCGATATTGTCGGGGGCTATAACCAAGACGATGAACCATCCATCGTTCGCAACACCATCGAGTGAGATTGAACGGGTCGCCGCTGTCGGCGATCAACTCGAGCGCGGCATCTCGTATCCAACTGCTCGTACAAGTTCTTGGACTGCATCATCCAGATTGTCGGATGCGACAACCGACGCCACTGCAGGCTCGATTCTTCTATGCCGCGAATGCGTTCTCCACGTACTGACGAGACCTAGGAGTACGCATGCCCCAGCAGCGATCCCTGCGAATGCGTTGTCGAGCGCGCCGAAGAAAGGTATCGAGTCGGAGACCACGCTCACCGGTTCCAAGCCGACCAAGACTGTAGCGATCACGAACGCGAAGAGCGCGATGACTCGCAAACCGTTGTAGCGGCGAGCATCGAAGATCGACATTGGGAAGTGAATTTTGGAATCGCTACTTATGTGATGTTTTCGAGCGCGATCGACCACTAAGAGATTGAGAGCGCGACGAGGATCGAACCAAGAACAGTAACTCCGAGCGAAACCCAACAAAACCGTTCTTTCCCTCTTGATCGGATGATTGAGACGACCCCACATCCAACTGCGAGAAGCGCAAAGAGCCCTTGAATATTCTTGACGAAGTTTACACGAATCTCATGCGCACTCCAAGTCTTCGGCGAAAGCCAGGATTCAACTGAGGGCGAAACGAACAAATCAGCGCTGAGCGACAGAAGCATCATCACGTCAGAAACTCAGGTCCCCACCGCTGTTAAGGACCGAGCGGAACATTTTTTGTAGGAAGCTTGGGCAAGAAAATTCCAACGAAATAAAACCATCCAATGAAAAAGAAAAGAGAGATAAATACGATGACCCGCATTGCCGGTGAGGGTAGGCTGAATTTGTGCGCTAGTCCGCCACAAACCCCCACAAGAATTTTGTCGTCAGAACTACAGTAGATAGACTTATATCGCTCGTCCATTCCGTCATCGGTGACTGAATTGACTGGGCCACCAGCAGGCGTCCTTCGTGCAGGCGCGTCGAAGTACACGCTGACAGCAGAATTCCCATTGACATCGAAATCAATACGTGCACCCACTGTTGGATGCGCCTGCGACTTCCATTCAGTTACTTGAAATGTGTAACGCTTTCCGTCATCACCAGAAATAACGCCTTCTCCCTTGATGAGCACGAAATCTAGAATTTTTCCCTTCAATTAAATCTCCTTTTATTTGAATTACCGTTCCACGTACTTCAGACAATAGTACTTCTTTGGTTCGATTTGGGACCTTCGGTTTTTCGTGCAACGAAATAGTGATTACTTTACCAATTTGGGCCGAAGCAATCGCGATTTGTAACCAATCGTGTTGTCAATACAAATCATTTCTGTATCCACAATCACCTTCTGACTAATCGCTCGTCTGGCCCCATCGAACGTTCAACATTTGCCACAACGAAATCCTTGTTCTTCTCCGATGAAACAAGTTCCGCCCACGGGCGAATACTGGGATGGACTTTTCCAATATCGTCTCTCGTTTCGCCATAAGACCAGCCGCATAGTAAACGCATAACGACCCAGCGGCGATGCTCAAGGCGAGCCATTATCTCACGAGATGCTGCATCAATTGAGGCTGGACTTACTGTCGCAGTCAGACCGCCATGACTTGGTTCACCTGGACCTAATAGTTCGAGCCCTACCGACTTAAGCCGTGCGGTAAAAAAATCCGCTGAATTGCGATTGTCATCGCGTAGGAAGGATGAAAGCATCTCCCATGAGCGGCGACTGCTGAGCGGGTTCAACGCATCTTCTGGTCGTGGATGGTTCTGCGGATCGTGTAGATACGCGTGGTGAACACGGCGCGCACGTGCATCAAGCGCTCCTTCCAAAATCGATAGCCCGTCATACGAGTGATCCAATCCACCCCAAGGCTGAATTGCGAGTCCACCACGAGTCCCAGAATGGGCTAGCCATTCGCAAATCGTGGCGGATTCAGCGACGAGTGATTGACGAACGAAGACAATCGGAGATGGGAGACCTTGGGCACTGCAGTGGACGGACTTCGGCAATCCAAGAGCGAGTTCCAAATTCCGATCAACATCCCCAAGCGAAATCGTTATGCAGAGATTCGAATTGGCATTTGCAGCTCGTTCCGCAATCAGCCGCTGCACATCAGAAGAAAAACCGTCGGCAGCAATGGTCTCGATCGTCGCGACACTATCAATATTGGGAAAGCTTGTTCGTAAACGTGCCACGGCACGCTCGACATCTGGATCGATCGCAACGATACGCATTGGGGCCTCGTCAATATGGTGCGCCTGTCGAAGAAGCGCTAAGGCGAAAGATCTCTGCGATCTCCCAAACCCAAGACAAATGAGTTCTGTGGAGCCGCCGGGTTTGCTGAACGGATGGCGCCAATCAATTTTTTGCCGACGCAGTGCATGTCGTGCCGCCAAATCATCCGCAATCCACACGCGTACGTCGACCAAACAACTCTGCGAACCTAGCGTTCGGCCATGGCTCCACTCCGCCGCTCGTACTCGTTCCGCAACATCGGGAGATTCGAGGCGAACCCGAACGACGCGTGGTTTCGGTGAACCCCTGCGGCTATCCTTGATCCCAAGACACAGCGATAGCATTTCAAGGGCGCGAGAATCAGTGTCACCAAGTAACAGGATTTCGTCAGCCCAACCAAGCCCAACTGCGGCAAGTGATGCTTTGTCAAATCGCGGAACTTCAACCGACATCAACGATCCGTGCGCTGCGGATCGATCCGTCGGCGTATCGTTTACCCACACGTGTGTCACGATATATGGCGGGCTCAATCGGCCAACGGCAGGTTGATGTGCGATTTTTTCAGCAATCCACAACGCCTCCGACGAAGAACCAACAACCATAATCCTGCGTTGGCCAAGCAAACGACTCATGATGCGGCGAAATGAAAGCCGAACTCGATCGTAGGTGCGTCCTGCAAGAAAACGAAAGAGTTCTAATCCAAGGATGCCCGCCGCCACAGTTGCGAACGCTTGTGCTGCGCCAGTCCAGGGATCCTCACTGTGATAACTTTCATTGAGCGTCGCAACGGCTCCAAGACGTTGAAGCATTTCCTTCAGATCAGACGATCCTGATGTTTTCCATCCAATGAAGGCGAATGAAACCGCGACGAGACCTAACAGAGCCCCTACCGTTGGCAGGTGTCGCAATACACCCATCAGGGCCGCAACGACAGATCGAGCTGCAAATCGCAAATAAACAGACAATGGGGACTCCGACTGGATTATGGTTCATACCTCATCTGGTAGTTGAGAAGATAGCGACAAGTATCGGGGTGCGTCGGCGGTTTGTAGGGACGCGACAAAGGGATGCGATTGGTTGCATTCGTCACATGCGTAAGTTAAAATAAACACGTCAAAAATTAAATCTATAACTTCGGGAGTGCAAATATTGAATGTTCGAAACATTGTTAACGCGAATCAATATGCTTGGGTTCTGAGGAATTGGATCCTTGATAAATTCGAAACTCATCCGTTGCTCTTTGTTTCGTGTGTCCTTTTCGGACCGCTCACAGCCATTGTTCTCGCCGCGGTTCTGATCGATCACTTCTTCGAAACGAATGCACCAATTACGGAATTGTCGTGGTTGTTTTTCGGTCGAGCTCTTGGCGCAGATGCCATTTCTGACAAAGAGCACCTCACGAACGCACACAAGTTGATAATGCTGATTGTCACGCTACTCAGCGTAATTTTAATCGGATTTGCTGCAGGACTTATTACGACTTTTCTCTCCGCCTGTGTCGACCAGCTGCGCATGGGGCGACAGGATATAGCACAAGAAAGGCACACGGTACTAATTGGTTGGTCACCAACGACTCCAAATATCGTGAAGGAACTTATTGACGCCAATAAAAGTGAAGGCGGCAAGCCAATAATAATTCTCGCCAACAAAGAGAAAGCAAATATGGATGCGGAACTGCGCAGGCACATTCCGCTGAACGAACGTCACGGATCGAAAGTGTTCACACGAACTGGATCTGGCTCGCGGATGATCGACCTCGAGATGGTGGCTGCAGCGGATGCACGAGCAATATTGCTCCTTCCCCCTAGCAAGAGAGGAATCGACGACATTGTCTCGACCTTGGCCGCGATACTCCACAACCCTGATATTGCCAAAAGAGTTGAAGAAATCAATGAAGGGAACGCGAATAGGAAACCCGATTTTACTGTCATTGCTCCGGTGGGTAACAAGGCCGGCATTGAATTACTCAAGTCAATGTATGGCGACAAAGTAGGAAAATGGATTGCGCACGACGAAGCAGTTGCGAATCTGATCGCACTTGCCGCACGGCAGTCTGGACTGTCAAGTGTCTACGAAGAACTTTTTAGCTTTGCCAATGGGAGCGAGGCGTACATTTTTCCATCTAGCGACCGACGACAAATAATAACAAAAAATTATTCCCCCAACCTACGTAAGAAAAAATGTTCGCATCCCGTCACGGCTGTGGCGGGCCGTACTTTTCGAGAGATACAACACGGCTTTGAGAAAAGTTGCCCCATTGGCATTCGCGCCATTGACGGAACCATTGAGCTGAATCCTCGACCTGATCGGATAATCGAGAACGATGCAGAACTCATTATTCTTGCAGAAGACAATGAAGTATGTCACATGTCTTTTAATACTGAAACAGCAGATAAGCATAAAAATGACGTTCATTTTTCGGTGGCTCCAAATCAACTTGACTTGATTCACACGATCGTATTTGGTACCGGCGGCAGCGCTACAAAGGCGCTGCACCAGCTTGATAAATATTGCAAAGCTGGCTCAACGTTCACGGTTATCGTTGCCACAGAGGAGCAAAAACGCCGTTTCGAGGCTCAGGCAGCAACAGTCACAAATGCGACAATGACCACGAAAATTGTTCCGTTGATCGGGCTGGATGATTTGCGTGAAGTTCTTGCTGATGACGTGAACGCTGTGATTGTCTTTCCGCCGGACGAACCCGCCGATAGTAATTCCGACAATAACCCGGACACGAGAACGGTCAGACTTTTATTGCAAATTCGATGTGCTCTGAAGGGAAAAAAACTAACACCACGTATCGTCACGGAAATTATCGACGAGCGCAATCTTGAGTTAGCGGATATCGCACATGCACATGATGCGATTGTCAGCGATCGCATCATCAGCCTCTACTGCCTTCAACTCTCAGAAAATCCTCACCTCGCTGGAGTCTATGAAGAATTACTGAATCCGGAAGGAAACGAGTTTTCAATGCACCCTATAGAGCGCTACGCAGTCGTAGGGCAGGAAGTGGACTACCACCACCTGATTGCGCACACATCTCAGATGAGGGCCACGTTCGTCGGCTATCAACAGATTGAACACTCGCGAAACCGAGAGAGAAAATTTGGAATTGTCTTGAATCCTCCAAAGGTCGACAAAAAGGGAAACACTATCAAGTTCACTCCGCAATCTGGCGACAAGGTCATTGTCATTGCCAGCAACTAATTGATTTATCGGATCGTGTCAATACCAATTGGTCTTGACCCTAAATCAGGTCAACTTCAAGCGGAGATATTTTGGTCCCCAAGATAGAAATCGCGACTTCGATCCTCTGACTGAATGAAGCGAACCCCTCGGGTGTTCGTTTACCCAGTGCACGCTAGGGGTCCGACGGTTGTAGTCGACTCGACAACAACTCATCGCAAATCCTTGAATTGAAACTCTCGGCGAAGGCGTTCTGCCACGGCGCCCTTGGCTCAATGAAGATCGCAGCCGTCACGCACTCCTTGCACCAATTGAAAACCGTTCGCGCCACGAACTCTGGACCGCTGTCGCTGTAATAAGGATTCCTGAAGCTCATTTCAAATTGCGTACGCCGTTGCTGAAATATGAAATCATGCGCAAATCTTTACCGTAAGAGCTCTTCCGTATTCTCATTGGCTGCTTGTTTGAATGGAATAGACTTTGTCAAAATTTTCTTGTATCGAATAGTCGCAATGATCAGTCCTGCAGCCACAATGCTTGCAACAATCAATCCGCCATTCAGGGCCACTTGATCAGTCAGCAATTGAATAATTGGAATTGGGTTAGGCTTATCTTTTTGCACTAAATAATCTGCACTTAAATCTACAAATAATCACAAAGTCGGATGTTCCCAATTCTTGATAGTCTCTGCCTTTAACTGAAGTGATCGACCGCGCAACAAAGGCTTCGACCCATGAGCGATTAATGGTGCCCGCGTAAATTGAAAATGATTCTGTGTGTGGCCTATCTGGATTTGAAAAAAGCTAGCGGTTTGATTGTGTGCTCCGTTCATTCAATGCAAGATGGCTGGGAAAATCAATATCGTTTCCGCATCGTCGAATGCTGAGTGGACTGCCGTTCGAATGCGAGAGCGTCGACCTCGCGCTGGAGTTTTGGCGGCTTGAAGCTCCTAAGAATCCTCTGGTTCTTGGTACAAGCGCGCGTGCGCTTTTGCGATGGTGGGGATGATCCGCAGGTGCCTCAGCAGCTTCTTGTCTTCCTTGGCGAGTACTTTGTCAATGAGCCACCATGTCGTGAGGTATTTCTCCCCTTGAGCGCCGCCGTGCTACACTAAATTAATTGAATTGTTGCCTCGCAGTGGACTTGTCGGGCGTACGCTCGCGACGCTGAAAAATCGAAGTACTTTCAATAATCTTTCTGGGAGAACAAATGTCGAGCCAACCACCACCCTCTGCGCAACTGGTAGTCGACGCAGCAATAATGTCGCGGGACGAACTGCGCAGCATCGCTAAGGAGCAAAAATATTTGCTGAACAGCCTGCTCTTTTACATAGTCTCATGGATCGCCATGATCGCGGTATTATTTTCGAACGAAAGATCCCAACTGTCCCCGTTCATGGGTGGACTGATCATCGTGTTGATCGTTCTGATGGTGGTTGCGACTGTGTGCGCCACCGTGTTTTTGTTTCGATTAGCGATGAGACTGTACGGAGTAGGCACAGGTGTGTTCTTAGCGCTGATGACAATTCTCCCCTGTATCGGGCTGATGGTTTTGCTGGGTATAAACTCGAAGGCCACCACCAAATTGAAGTTGAATGGAATCAAGGTTGGCTTCATGGGCGCGGATGTTTCGGCGATCTGATCTCGCACGGTGCTAGACGACGGCAGATTCTCGCGCGCAGGCAAGAAGAGTGCTGAGCCGACTCACCTCGGGCTGTCAGCATGGTCGTCTTCAGTGAAAAATCCGTTGTCGAGCCATCTCATCTGTGATGCGAGCAGTGCATTGCTCGCATGAACTCCCTTGTACTGCGTGTAAACGCCTCGCACATGCGTCCATCGCCACGCTACGTTCGTGCACCCTCAAGCACCATCGGCATCATCGTCATCGTTGCCGTGGTGAGCATCATCAATCTTTCGAACTCATGTTGATGCATTAGATTGCATCCCAGAAGAAAGGGCGCACCATGGACGCCTTTCCTTTATAGGTATCAGGGATTGTGAGGAGTAAGTCAGTTCGGTGAGGGACGGATAAAGCTTGCTCCGATAAACCCGCCAACGCAACTGCAGATGAGCGAAAAGACCAGGAATCCACCGCCGGTGCTAAGGCTCACAGGAAGAGAAAGCCCCGCCCAATCGCATTGGGCGGCCCAATCGCCTAAAATGAAAAGAAAACCGAGAAACATGATGACTTGGCCTAATCGGCCTTTCGCCGCCCCACTTTTTTCAAGGTTTAAAATTCCTTGCTCTACAGAAATGACCTTTGACGACATAAGTTTCGCCGCCCCACTTTTCTCAAGGTTTAAAACTCCTTGCTCTACAGAAATGACCTTTGACGACATAAGTTTCTCCGCCCCACTTTTCTCAAGGTTTAAAATTCCTTGCTCTTCAGAAATGACCTCTGACAACATAGGACTGATTTGTTTTGGACCGATCCTTGTTGGAAACGGAGGGAAAAACTCACGCGATATTACCCCAGTTCGAAACTCTGCAACGCTCGGAGGGGACCATTTGCCTCTTTGCCTTTTGGCGAAGAAGTCCCAAGTTTGTAATTCATTCGCAACAGATTCTCTTGTGGACCAATTGCCTCTTTGCCGTTTGGCGAAGAAGTCATCCATATTCGTTACAGTAACATTTCCTGATTTGGAAACGGCAATATCAGTTCCTGCAGCGGAAGTAGCTTTTGCTAGAGTAGGCTGTTTTAAAGCCAGTCCTCGATGGATTTCTTCGCCAGCTAACGGAGGACCATCCTCGGTCATTTCTATCCCGACTGACACTATCTCTTGGCCAATGTCAATTCTCGTCTTCAGGTTCTGCACAGTCCCAGATTGCGATTGAGCCGACAGATAAAGCGCAACACAAAACGCAACACAAAAACCGATTCCAGCACCGAACACAAAGCGCATAGGTGTTGACCAGAACACAATGCGCTTAAGTTTGGACCATGGACTTGCATGTACCGATGTTGGGGAGTCAATCTTCTGAGTCGAACCAACGGTTTCGAAAAGGGAATCCTGTGTTAATGATGTTGACGGTTCTTTCTCAGCCATGACGGATACTCCAGTTCAATCTGACACCGCAGCACCGAGTAAACGGCAATAAGCTAGCGGCATCGAACTAAGCAACACACCGGACCCCAAAACGAAACACCTAACTTACGGACATTATAATTCAATAGGGAGCAAAATCAATAGTGATTCGAGAAAAATTATATATCTCTCGCCATCTAGTGGTCTTGAACCAAATCAGGTCCATTTTCAGGTGGAGAAATTTTGGTTCTGGTCTTGTACAAACTTAAATCAGCGACCAACCTCTTGAGTTTAGAATTCTCCTCCTCAAACTTTTTGAGTCTGCGTATCTCCGGCCGGCCCATCGCAACAACTTTTTCTTCCGGCGATAAAAAGTTTGCTGCGACACCATCAGCCTTCGACAAATCTCAGCAATCGTCTCGCCGGTAGAGTCCTGCGCCAATGCGTGCATGATTGGCACCTCTGGGAAACCCTTCTTCTTCAAGCTTTTCTTTAACGGCTTTGGATGTGACAGTGTGCCATATAACCCTTAATTCAAGTAATTCAGCTTACGGACCAGAACGACTTCGCGAAGTGATCCGACTCAGCCTGTTTGTGAATTCATCAGCATGCCAAGAATGACCAATGACACACACATCAATACAAGCAGAGTCGATACGACCAACGCAACGATCGATCCTGCACGCCAACGAGGCTGAAGAACCAACGATGTGATCGATAGAGCGATCGCTCCCAGGACCACTGAGACCATAATTAAAAATACACCACCAATCACATTCTCAAGTTCAGCGACTTGATCTCCATCTGCTTGGCGATTCGAAAGATTCACGGCAAGTATCAAGAACAAAATGAACAGAACGCAGCCCCCGCTTGTCATCAAGAGAGCAGCTATCGGCAACTTAGGAGCAGCAGATTGGATTTGAGGTGGAATCAATTCAACATCGCCGGCGCCGCTCAAAATCGCTCGCTCCTGATCACGGCGAAATCTTGCGATTGCTAAGACAGCGAATAATCCACCCAACAGCAACGTTGCGAGTAAGAGAAGAACTCCAAACGCAGCACCTGCATTGCTCTCGATTGAATTCGCATATTGCGTTCCAAACGCTCCGAAGTCATAAAGACCATGACACGCAATTGCGCCAACGAGACCGCAAGCGAGCCAGACGCCACGTTGGGTTGGCTTGAACTTTGCGATACCAATACATGTGCCCATCAGAACTCCGCAGATGGCATGCATTGGCACTGCGGTAAGTGCACGAACTATGGCAACTGCGAAGCCTTGTTCGTTCGTGAACACGTATAAGACATTCTCGACCAACGCGAATCCCAAACTCGCCGAAACACCATAAACAATTCCGTCCATTGGCTCGTCAAATGCTGAATGCCTCGCTGCGTAAAACCAAAGCACAATGAACTTACCAATCTCCTCAACGATGGCTGCGATGACGAATGCCGTGAGAGCGACTTCACCATAGGAATGAGGCTGCGCCATGTCGGTCACTCCGAATATCCACGAAAGCGAAAGTTCCGCAACGATGATTGGAATCGTCACGAGCCCACCCAAGAGGATTGTGATCCAGACAACTTTCTTTGGTTCTGCGAGTCGATCCTGACGGCGAATCCATGCGAGAATCAGCAAGGCAGGAGCGCAAGCGCAAATGAAAAGTACAGGCGTCATTGAATACTTAGAGAGTAGCGCATGTCCAGTTGCAACGATTCATTTCCAGCGGGACACATGGCGTATCATCGATCTTGCTTCAGCAATCATCTTCTTAATGTCAATACCGATATTTAAATCGCGCTGATAATATAAATCGGGTGAACACGGACATTTAATATGACACAAACCGAGAAAAATATTTGGATACGACTGGCCAGTGGAACTGTAAAAGGTCCCTTTCCAGCAAGTAAAGTTCGTGATGCATACAGAGTCGGGAAAGTACCCATTGATTCTTTCCTGTCTGCTTCGGAAGACGGCGCATGGAAACCTGTTGCCGCCTGCTTTCGGGTCGCACCATCGACTTTGCCAACGATCACTGAACCAGCACCCGATCGGGTCGCGCCACTGACAACACCAACGACAGCGATCCGCACTCCCGCGATTGCCAGTGAATCAACTGCTCAAATGCAGCCCATCGAAAGCTTTGAACTTCCTGCGGCCAACTTGAAGGAGATTCTGCTCTTTGCATGGCGCCGACTCCTTCACGACTATCGCCCCATCGTCCTTCGTTCGATCGTGACAATGCTGTTTGTATTGGCATTTACTTTTTTGCCTGCGATAATAGCCCTCATGGGAGTGATCAACAATGCGATATTCCGAGGGGACGGTGGAAGTGGCTTTCAATTGAGTATTCCAATCCTGAGAGATCTCGATCCGACCGGCTTGATCACCACATTTGCATCCACACTATTTCTAGTCCCCTTTGGAATGATGTTTGCCTCAAGCGGAAGTTTCATGATTGTTGGAGTCCTTCGAAAGTCGAAGGAAGCTCGCTGGTCAACTCTCTTCGCATGGCGAAGTCACTTCTTAACGATGTATGCCATCGGCGTTCTTGGAAGCGCCAACGAGGTGACCAGTTTTATAGTTGGCCGAATCATCAGCGGCCAAAAGGAACCGGGAGTCGCGGCAGATTTTCTTTCCAAATTCGCTATGGCGGCGCCTTGGGGTTTCATTGTTTTGGCGGGGCTTCTCGTCCTTGAAAATCCTTGCAATTTGACTTTCAAAACAGCAATTCAACAGGCGTACCGAATTTGCCTCAATAGCCGCGGCGCCGGATTCATCGCAATTGGGATAGCCGCTGCTGCCGCAGTTGTCAGCTTCGTCGCTTTCGTGATACCAAGTTTGTTGGTGGGATTCCCGCTCTTACTTGTAGTGTTGGCAACAATTTTTATGATGAGAGACAAACTTGAAGCGTCACAATTGGTGCCAATTCCCCAAGTCGCCCCACCCCTCACACCTTCTTCACAAAGCACGTCTTCAGAACCAGTCCCTTGACCTTGAGGTCTTTGGTCACTTGTACAGAATCTCCATCTGCAAGGAGGTTGCCGTTACTGTCTTTTACTTCCATAGTGGCGCGTTTCTAGCAGTTGATTATCTACGACAGGGACGAAAAATATCAGATAATCATCCGATCAATCACAGTTTCATTCACTGACTCAGGAGAAAACTTATGAACTCGTACTCACTTCCCACAGTCATCGTCGCGTGCGCGATCACAGCAACAATCAGCGTCTCTGCCATGACAATTTCGATTTCAAAACCTGACAATCCAACTGTTTGGAAGACATGGTCAATGCCAGCATCCGCAAATGCGGCGACAGTTGCTCACGCAGACGGCACTTCATCCACGACTCCATACATCCCAAATGGTGACGGCTGCGTTGGAATGTTTTGCGATATCAGCTTGAAGAAAATAGTTCCTGCGAACTCAACACAATTGAAAATCATCGGCTCGGTTCCTTGCCAAGACACCGTCCAAGGTTGGTCCTTTCTGGGAACCTTTCGCGTCTTTCGAGACGGATCAGTTCAAGCGCTTGCCACGCCATATCCACCTTGCTCACAAGGAGATTATTACGTGTGGGTTGCGTATCCCAAATAATGAAACCAAGTGATGGTTCACCGTCCGCGTCGCGCATCATGTGCTGCGGCGAGAGAGTCCCATGCGCCATCGAAGGCCCATCCATAATTTTCCCAGCGCCCGATTGACGAATTGTTAATCGGCTTGCGAACCTGTTCATGACTGAGTGTGAAGACAGCACGCTTGTTCTGCTCTGGATGCAAGACGCTCGCCTGCGCCTCAAGTCCAAGGCGATCCAAGCAACGTTTGGCGTGCCCAGTTGGATCAGCGACCAAGTTTTCATACACGATGCTCTCGTGTGGAATCCCCAGTGTTTCAAGTGTATTTGGAAGAATCGAACGCTCTGCTTCAATCACACTGCGCAGTGAATCGATCTTGCCA
>Ga0114966_10000758_pt1 | contig 30706 bp, 27 predicted proteins | sample M_130207_XF_Meta_FD_87029 | JGI IMG/M metagenome (GOLD analysis project Ga0114966, IMG submission 87029) | Freshwater microbial communities from Lake Montjoie, Canada to study carbon cycling - M_130207_XF_MetaG | ecosystem: Environmental > Aquatic > Freshwater > Lake | place: Lake Montjoie... | reverse complement strand
TTACCTCTTTCCATCCCAGCTTGATGTACGGTTCTGTATCATCTGCCTCCCCTGTTTCTGAGCACGCAAACCAGCTTCATCGGCGCATCATTACGTATGCAGGGGCCATTTCCGCCTTCTTTATCCTTGCTACGGCGCTTGCGCACTGCCTTCTCAGAGAAGGCACAGCAGCACTGCCAGGATTCGCTCTCTTTGATGTGGATAGCGAAGCCAACGTTCCAACTTGGTATGCCTCAATGCTGCTGCAAGCCTGCGCCATCATAGCTTTCGTCATCAGCTTTCATGACGACAAGGCACAGAAAACCGGATGGCGTGGAATTGCTGTTATCCTACTGCTCATGGACATGGATGAGATAGCAGGACTGCACAACATACCCTCCCGCCGCCTCAGCGCCGTCACAGGTCACGGCGATGGGTATCTGATGAACGCCTGGGTGATCCCCGCGGTCGTGATATTGGCGATTCTTGGACTGATTTACCTGCCCTTTATATGGCGCTTGCCACGTTGGTTGAAATGGTCGCTGCTAATAGCTTCGGCCGCCTACTTGCTAGGGGCCGTGGGATTTGAGGTGCTGGGCTCACACTTTGAGTACAAGGCTGGTGGACTCCACTTCGACCCTGCCGCCCACTATTCCTTCCGCTTTGCAATGACTTGTGTCGCAGAAGAGGCTTATGAGCACATCGGCGTGCTTGCCACTCTATCGATCTTCTTAAAACACGCGTTCAATCTTAACTCCAAGCTCGTTATGGACTTTGTGGAGATGAAGATCACGGCTGGCAATCAGTAGAAAAAAGATAATCACTTGGTGGCTGTCCTTCTCAGCACTTCATCAATGGAAAACTTCCCTGGGCCAAAGGTGAAGACGATCACACTGGCGAGCAGGAAGAGAAACGGCGCGGCAGTGACGAAGGAATCCGAGTCGCTCCAGATCGTCTTCACGACATCAAGATGCGCGGTGAGATAGGCGACGGTCATGGTGGCGATGAGTGGCACGCTGATGACGCGTGAAAAGAGGCCGACGAGTAGCAGCAGGCCGCCGAAGCATTCGGTGGAACCAGCCATGATGGCGTTCAGTTTGGCAAAGGGCAGGCCTAGCTCCGTGAAGAACGCGGTGGTGCCTTCGAGGTTGCCGAGCTTGCCTTTGCCGGTCTGGAAGAACTGCCACCCCCAGTAGAGGCGGATGCCGAGGAGAAGTGGATCTTGAAGGCAGCCGGCGGTGCGGTCGAGGAGGGTGTTGGTGATGTTCCAGAGTTTCATGGTTTGGAGGAAAATTTGCAGAACCAGCCGAGCTGGGACCATTCGGTGAACCAGCCACGGATTTGTGCGGGCCAGTCGGTAGCGGAATCGGCTTCAGCGAGGGCGAACTCAATGGCATCGGCGAGTGTGAGGCCATCACGCAGCGCGGTGAGCATGAGAAAGCCTTCGCGGCTGAGGCGCTTGAAGTAGAGCGTGTTTTCGTGACGGTGGACGACGAGATGAACGACTTCCTTCTTCAAGCGTGGCGCTTTGATGATGGCGGCGCGTGTGGGAGCCTGTGACATGGCCTGGCTGGCACCACTGCGGACATCGGCATCGGTTTTTTTCATCGCAGTGATGAAGTGATCCACGGCATGCTCGATGCGCAAGGCGATGACGCAGGCCTGAAGGCCAAGACGAAGTGTGGACGGATCAGCGCCGAGCAAGTCATCGATGTGGAGCGGTTTTTTCTGTGGTTCGTCGAACGCGAGCGTTTGTGCCCACTCGACGCGGGCCACGTCGCGTGCTTTTGGCTCGGAAATGTATGCGGAAAGTTGTGAACCGAGGTTTCTCAGCGTCCAAGAGGTGCTCGGATGCGCGGCGAGGTAGTCGCGGCAGAGTTTGTGAAAGCGTTTCTCTCCCAGAAGAACGCGCAGCGCAGGATAGTCGTCGTAGAGGCAATCGAGCAGACGGAACCAGTACTGGCGCGCATAAATTTCCAGCCGCTGAAAACCGCTCAAGCGATCATTTGGCGTGATGAAATCAACCTGCGTGCTTCTTTGCAATCCATCATGCCTCGTGAGTGGCTGCATGAGTGCGGCGGCCATGCTGCGCTGGAGCACACGCAGATCGGCGTTGGTGCGGAGTTGGCTAGGCGTGGGCATGCTCATGGAGGTGGCGATTGGCTTTGAGTGCCTCAGCGTGGACTTCTTCAAATGATGGAATGCGGTCGTCCCATTCGAGAAGCGTGGCGGTGTTGCCAGAAAGGCGGATGGCTTCGGCATAGAGGTCCCAAACGGGATCTGGCACTGGATGATCATGTGTGTCGAGAATGACATGCTCGAAGCGCTGATGACCGGCGATGTGGATCTGACCCACGCGATGATGCGGCACGGCGCGGAGATACTCGAAGGGATCAAAGCCGTGATTCTCGGATGAGACGTAAATATTATTCACGTCGAGAAGAATGCCGCAATCAGCGTGCTCGACGACCTCGTTGAGGAATTCCCACTCGGTCATCTCATTCTGCGTGAACTCGGCATAGCTGCTCACATTTTCGACACAAATGGGCACTTCGAGAAAGTCGCTGGCTTGTTTGATCTTCTGCGCCGTGTGCTTGGCCACGCTCATCGTGTAAGGCATCGGCAGAAGATCGTGCGAGCAACGACCATCGACGCTGCCCCAGCAGAGGTGGTCGGAGAGAAAGGGCGTCTTCGTGCGCTTCACCAGACGCTTGAGTTTTTTGAGGTGATCGCGGTTCAGCGGGTCGGCATTGCCTAAGTACATCGACACCCCATGCTGCACGACGCGGTATTGCTCCAAAATGCTGTCGAGCACTTCCAATGGGCGTCCGCCATCGACCATGAAGTTTTCAGAGATGATCTCGAACCAACCGCAAACAGGCTTCTTCTCCAGGATGTGTCGGTAGTGAGGCACACGGAGACCGATGCCGATACCGAGGTCGGTATTTCCGTTGAAAGCGTTGGCGGGCATGACGAAGAAATGACGAATGACGAACGACGAATGACGAAATCAGAATGATGAATGACTGACCGCAGCCACACGCGGGGGTGACGAGTGGCTGCGGGAGTCGAGGCTGCTTATTTCTTCGGAGCTTTTGGCATCGTGTTGCAGCCGCCTTTGCCTTTGCAGGTGTTCTTGCCTTTGCAGCCAGCGTCGCCGGATTTGCAACCGCCGGTGCCTTTGCACTCATTGTGTCCCTTGCAGGTATGCTGGCCTTTGTCTGCCATCTTCTCGATGGAGACGCCGAGGTTGGCGGCCTTCTGGGTGGAGGTGGTCTGGGCGGCGTAGGCTCCAGAGAGGAGACCGGTGAAGGCGGCGGCGGCGATGATGTGCTTGGTGCTCATGGTAGATGTGACGTATTTGGTTTGTTGAGTGAATGCGGTCGTAATGACGTGCGTTCGGAGCATGGGAGTCCGGGACCGGACGGTTTATTCCCGGCGAATGCATTATTTTTTTGCCAAGGCAGGGAAAGCCCTGCTTTAGTTCCCTTTCGCGTGGCAACTGACCTCGCGTCAGGTTCATGGCATCTCCCAAACACATTCATTTCATCGGCATCTGCGGCACCGCGATGGGTTCTACTGCGGTCGCGCTGCGCGCCCTCGGTCACACAATCAGCGGCTCGGACGCGCAGGTTTATCCGCCGATGAGCGATGTGCTGCGTGGAGCAGGCATAACGCTCTCCGAAGGATACGGCCCGCAGAATCTTCCCGCCACCGCAGATGTGTATGTCGTGGGCAATGCAATCTCCCGTGGCAATGCCGAACTGGAGGCGGTGCTCGAAAAGAAGCTGCCGTATGTTTCGATGGCGGAACTGCTCAAGCAGGAGGTCATTCAGGGCAAACGCAGCTTCGTGGTAAGCGGCACGCATGGCAAAACGACGACGACAACGATGCTGGCGTGGATCTTTGAGCACGCAGGCAAGAATCCTGGCTTCATGATCGGCGGTGTGCCGGAAAATTTCACCAGTGGCGCACGCTTCACGAATTCGGACATCTTCATCATCGAAGGTGATGAGTACGACACCGCCTACTTCGACAAACGCTCCAAATTCCTGCACTACCTGCCGGAGTGCGCAATCGTGAACAACATCGAGTTCGACCACGCGGACATCTTTGAGAATCTGGATGCGATTCTACTCTCGTTTCAGCGCATGCTGAACACGGTGCCGCGCAACGGACTCGTGCTGATCAACGGCGACGATCCAAACTGCCTCACGCTGCGTGCGAAGTGCCCTGCACCGCTGAAAACCGTGGGTCTCGGGCCGACTTGCGATTTCCGCATCAAAATCACCGCCTCGACGCCTGAGAGAACCGCATTTGAGATCAACGGCACTGCGTTTGCTGTGCCGATGATGGGCGAGTTCAACGTGCGAAACGCAGCGATGTGCGTGTGCGCCGCACGTTTCGGCGGTTTGACCGATGAACAGATTCGTGAAGGCTTGAATACTTTTCGTGGCATCCGCCGCCGTCAGCAGGAGCGTGGCACGACGCACGGCATCACCATCATTGACGACTTTGGTCATCATCCGACGGCAATTCGCGAAACTCTGCGGGGATTACGCCAGCGCTATGCTGGCCGCCGCTTGTGGGCATTGTTTGAGCCGCGCTCTAATACGAGCCGTCGCAATGTGCTGCAAAACGAATTGATCGAGGCTTTAACGGAAGCCGATGGCTCTGTGATCGCCGCTGTGGCCAATCCCGAGAAAGTGGCGGCGGATCAACGCTTGGACACGGCCAAGGTGGCATTATCCGTGACCTCCCGTGGCAAGCCGTGCTGGTTTGAGGCAAACACGGACGCGATCGTAAGCCGCCTGAAAAACGAGACGCGCACCGGCGATGTAATCGTCGTGTTTAGCAACGGCGGCTTTGACGGCATTCACGACAAGCTGCTCAAGACGCTTTAGTAAACGATCTGCACCTCGTCGCCCACGCGCACCTGACTGAAGAACTGTTTCGCTTTTTCATACGGCAAGCGAATGCAGCCATGTGAAGCGGGCTGTCCCGTGACATAGCCACTGTGCAGGCCGATGGCGCCGCAGTTCAAGCGCATGAACCAAGGCATGGCGACATGGTAGAGCGTGGAGACGTGGGAGGTGTGCTTGTCGGTGATGACGTAGCGGCCCGCCGGTGTGCCGTAGCCTTCACGACCAGTCGAAACCATGGTGTGGTTGATGATGATGCCATTTTTCATGACCCAAGCACGCTGGCTGGAAAGATCGACGGTGACGAGCGTGTCCGGCTCGGAGTCAGGATCGCGGCCCAGCAGCACGCGCATGAGGAAGAGATAGCCTTGAGTGGCGGCAAAGTTGATCGGGTAACGATGATAGCGTGTGGTGCCTAGGCCGGGCTTCGCGCCTGCGCGCATCAGTGTGACTGCTCCTTCGACATCGCCACGCGCGGCACAGCAAATTAGCGGGGTAATGCCGCGGTCGCTCTCCATCGCGTTACGCAGATCCTTGATGGCGCAGCGGTCGATGAATTGCTTTGTAGCAGGCGTTTTAAAACGCGTGTTGGGATCAACTCCAGCATCCAGCAGCGCCTGAAGCACCTCCGCACCTCTGCGCATGGATGCCAGGGCGATTGGCGGCTGCTTTTCATGCGACGGCTGATTCATGTCCACACCAGAAAGGAACAAGACTCGAACGCACTCCGCACGCCCCATGCGCACGGCGGCGCAGAGTGCAGTGTCACCACCAAGCGTCATTTCATGCGGTGAAATACCGACTGCGATAAGTCTGGCGAGATGTGCAGCGTCATCATTGAGTACCGCCTGATAAGCCTGCGGTAGCGCATCGGAGCGCGGCATGAGGCGTGTCCAATGTTCGGTAATAGGATCAATGATCGGACGCCAGGCCTGTGGTTTGACGGTGACGATCTGAGTGGGATTGGTTGGCTTCGTCACCACCACTGCTGGCTCTGCGCTGGCTGGTTTCGTCACGACCACAACGTTTTTCTGCTTCGAGGCATCAGCGGCACGTTTCAGCGCGTCTTTTTCGGCGGTGGATGGCGTGAGCCTAGGCATCGCCGGTGTGAAGGTCGCATCGATCGGTAACGCGGCACGAATCTCGGCGGAAACCTCACTTAATTTGCCCTGCCGCACTTTGGCGGTCGTCGCAGTCGGTAGCGTCACTGTTTCAAGTCGAAACAACTCATGGTCTTTCAATAAGTAGATGAGTCCACCGCAGACTCCCACGCCGACAAGCGGCGGGAGCACACAGGCACCCAGCATGTTGAACCATTTGTTTTTCATTTTTGAGTCACAGGCGCGCCATTCATAACAATAATGACCGGCCTGTCGAGCAACGTTTTCACTCAGCGGGTAACGTGCCAGCAGGTATCGTCCTTTCTCCCACGCATGAAGCGATTTTTTGCGGTGTAGGCGCAATGAATAATGGCAAACCTAGAGTGTGGTGGGACAGTACTTTATGTTTAGTTGCGCCAAACCATCAATGCCATCACGAGCAGTCTTCATGACTGCGGTTCTGGCTTTGTTTTGCATGAGCGTCATACCCTGTCAGGCTATTGTATTTTACGGCACGAGCGACTCAACACACAACACCACAGCCCCGACTGGCATTTTTCAAAATTCAGGCTGGCAGTATGAAGGATTGTACGGTGCGTATCTCGGCACGATGATCGCGCCGCAGTATTTCATCACAGCACAGCACTTTGGCACCCAAGGAAACACCTTCACACAAAGCAGCATCTTCAATGGTGGCTCCGATGTGACCTACAACATCGATACCGCTGCCAACAGTGGCATGGGTTACTGGGACATCGCAGGCACCGACTTGCGCATCTTGAAAATAAACGAATCCTTCAGTTCCTACGCGCCGCTGTACACCGGTGCGTCTGAAGTTGGGCTCACACTGGTCACGAACGGACGAGGCGGCCCACGGGGTGCTGATGTGCTGGTAAGCAGTGTCCTGCACGGCTGGCAGAATGGTGCCGCAGACGGCAACGCACGCTGGGGCAGCAACAAGGTCAGCAGTATCTACTCCAGCGCCCTCGGCGATCTGATCACCGCGAATTTCAGCGCGAACGGCACCCCTGAAGAGGCCACACTCTCCGGCGGTGACTCTGGCGGTGGCGTGTTCGTCAACGATGGTGGCATCTGGAAACTCGCCGGTGTGAACTATAGCATCGACGGCCGCTTCGATACCAACAACACCGTGGGTGATAGCTCCGACTTCGACGCCGCTTTGTTTGATCGCGGCGGACTTTACCAAGGCTCTGATTCGTTCGGCTGGTCGTTTGTGCCTAATCTGTCACAGGACAATCCCGCGAGCTTCTATGCCTCGCGTATTTCGAGCAACTCAGCAGCTATCATGAGCATCGCCGTGGTTCCAGAACCCCACTCGGCGTTTCTAGTATTGATCGCCGCACTTGGCTACGTGACACAACGCCGCCGCATCACGCCGCAGCTTTGATCTCAGCAAAGATCAAGCGACCGGCGCTGGTTGGCAACGTGCCGGAGACGACCACATCCAGCGTTTGACCGATTTGCGCCGCAGCGTTGTTCACCACGATCATCGTGCCATCTGGCAGATAACCCACGGCTTGGTTCTTATCCTTTCCCGGCTTCGTTAAGGGAAGGCGCAGTTCATCTCCCACGCTGAGTTCAGGATGCAGTGCAGCGGCCAGTTCATGAAAACTCAAGACCGTGATGCCGCGCAAACGAGCTACTTTGGCAAGATTGTCGTCGTTGGTGAGGAGACGCGCGTTCAATTCACGTGCGAGTGTGACCAATCGAGTGTCCACCAGCGCATCCGCAGCGCCTGAGGCGTCTTCATGAATAGAAACCTGCATCTCCGGTAAAGCGCGCAGCTTTTCCATCAACTCCAGACCGCGTTTGCCGCGCAACACCTTCGCGGACTCCACGGAATCGGCCAGACGTTGAAGCTCATCCAACACGAAACGTGGCACCACGACTGCACCGCTGAGAAATCCAGTGGCAAACAAGCCGGGCAAGCGGCCATCGATGATCACATTCGTGTCTAGCAGCATCGGCTCACCTTCCGAGCTATCACGACGGAAGCGCACATAAGGAATCAGGAAGGCAAACTGGTCGCGATCGCTGCGCAGCGCAAAAGTCACACCGAAAAACGCCAGTGTTCCGTAAATGCAGATCTCCACGATGTTTTGGATCATCGCGCCATCCGTGTGATTCTGGAAATACGCGAGCTGGAACACCCCGATGCGCGTGATCAACCAGGCGCAAAACAAACCCACCGCCAAGCCCAAGGTGGCATGCGAAAAATCACGGAGAGTGAAGCGTGCAAACACGGCGTCCAAAACCATGAGCAGTCCCATGAACACCGCACCACTCACTGCGCCAATCCAGGCATCCTGTTGCAGCCCAATGGCGATCGCCATACCGATAAAAACGGAGAAGGCGAAAAACAACGCGCGCACAAGGCGGATGGGCCAGGAGGTTTTCATGCAGGATGCTCAGGGCATAAAATCAAATAACCAACCGGGCAAAAGGAATCTCCCGCGATTTCATCATGGCTTGAACACCGCACCTCCGCGCCGCACGAACTGAAGTTCGATCCCGACACTGTGAAACAGGCGGCCCATCTCGCTCTCAAACTCCGCCATGGTTCGGCCTGCGAGGATAAAATCCCGCACCGCCTGCTCCTGAGGCACCTGATTTTCCAGTGCACGCAGAAACGCCCTGACGCCCGCCCCATCTCCGGCTCGATCAAGGTAATACAAGTAAAAGGTAAGCAGCATTGCCGAGGCCTTGTTCTCGCTGGCCGCCATAGTTGCCTGACCTGCACTCCACGTTTTGGCATCCAGGGCCATCAGTTCCGCCACAGTCAGCATCGCAAAACGCACCGCTGGACCCATCTGCCGCGCACCACGATCACGCAGGCTTTGTTTCAAGAGCTCTGCGGACTCGGTAGCGTCAGCCACCAGCCACACGGGTAAAATTTGCTGCATGACTTGGGCGTTGTTCTGTCGCGGCTTCACCACTTCCAACTCCGCGTCCGCAGTCACCTTCATCATGGCATACGAGGCTAGTTGCGATGACTGCGCCGTCTCCAGCAGTGGCTTGAGGCTACGCGCCTCGGCCAGCGGTGATTCACGCGTCGCCTCGACCGCTTGCAGATGTGGCGATTCTTCCTTCAACCACAGCACAAATGCCGTCACGCAAGCAATGGCCGCAATAACCACGACGCAACGCATCATGACGGTAAGGCGCGCCTTCCCCCGCATCCGCCGTTTGCGGCGAACGTTGGGCTGATCTACAACCGCCTCGGGCGGGTGCATGGGAGCGACGGGATGCATGACACACGGTACTGACCGGTTAAAAGCTCAAGTCGTCAAGCTATCTTAAATAAGCATCGCCTCAAAGCAGGTGGCCCGGAAATCGCCTACTAGCGACTCACTGCATCATCGCCTGCGCCTTTTCCGCCACCACCGGTTCATCCCGGAACGCTGCCAAAGACGGTCTTAGCAGCAGCGGATCTTCATCCAGCGTCTTTTCCGCAAGCTGCCGCGCCAGGCGCACCAGCCGCGTGTCTGCCAGCAGTTCGCCGAAGAGCAGCGGGGCCTGCCCGCTCTGCGCGTGGCCCAAAACATCGCCCGGACCGCGGCGGCGCAGGTCTTCCTCCGCAATTTGGAATCCATCGCTCGTCTCCTCCATAATCGCCAGCCGCTGGCGATTCTCCTCGTCCTTATCATCCACAAACAGCACGCAGTAACTCGTGTGCGCCCCGCGGCCGATGCGCCCGCGAAGCTGATGAAGCTGCGCCAGGCCGAATCGGCCTGCATCGTGAATGAACATCACCGTCGCGTTTGGCACGTCGATGCCCACTTCGATCACCGTCGTCGAAACCAATGCGTCCAGCTTGCCCGCGCGGAAGCGTTTCATCACGTCCTCCTTCTCCTCCGCGCTCATTCGTCCGTGCAGCAGCCCGACTTCGCAGGGTGCGAGCAATTTGGACCACTCCTCGTGGCCCTTCGTCGCCGCACCGGCCTCCAGCTTCTCCGATTCATCAATCAGCGCATACACGATGTAGCCCTGGCGGCCCTCCTCGATCTGCTCGCGCAAAAACTTCGCCGCCTCCTTCAGCTTCGTCTTCGGTCGCACCTTCGTGATGATCTTCACGCCATCACGTGGCTTTTGGTCGATCGTCGAGACCTCCAGATCGCCGTAAATCGTCAGCGTCAGGGTGCGCGGGATAGGCGTGGCCGTCATCACCAGCACATCCGGCGTGTCGCCCTTGCGGATCAGCTTCGCCCGCTGCGCCACGCCAAACTTATGCTGCTCATCGATGACCACGATCCCCGTGTTATGCATCAGCTCCGCGTCATGCAGCAGCGCATGCGTGCCGATGACGATGTCTGGTTTGTCCGAGCTGCTCTTTCCGCGCATCAATTCCAAGCCATCGCCGTCCTCGCGTTTCGATCCCGTCCGCAGCGCCACGCGCAGGCCCAGCGGCTCCAGCCACTTGCGCGCATTTCGGGCATGCTGCTCGGCCAGAATCTGTGTCGGAGCCATCAGCACGGCCTGACGACCAGATTCGACCGCACGCAGCATCGCCGCGAAGGCCACCACCGTTTTGCCGCTGCCCACATCGCCATGCAGCAGACGGTTCATCGGCGCACCGGAGGCCATGTCACGATGAATCTCCTCCAAGCAGCGCTGCTGTGCCGTCGTGAGCTGGAAGGGCAGCTCATTGAAAAAATCGCGCAGCAACTCGCCCGTGCCGATTTGTTTTCGCCCGCCCGACTCAATCACCCGCCGCTTCCGCCGCGCCACGCGGAGCTGATAGCCATAAAACTCCTCCAGCGCCAGATAGCGCCGCGCCTGCTCCAGTGTCTCCATGCTCGAAGGAAAATGCACCTCCCGCAGCGCCAGCGACCGCGTCAGGCCTGCGAACTCGCCCTCCGCGCTCGGGGTTGGCAGCAGATCCTCGACGAACGACTCCGGCAGCGCCTGACACACATGCCACGCCGCCACACGCAGCGCCTTCTGCGTCATCGCGCCCTTCATGCGGTAGATCGGCGTGATACGCCCGGTGTGGATCTGCTCCGCATCGTCATCCGCACCGCCTTTGACGATCTCATACTCCGGGTGCGACATGCTCAGGCGGCCCTTCGAGTCCTTGATCACGCCATAGACGATCAATTCCTGCCCTTCGGCCAACACCCGGCTCATGAACGGCATGTTCCACCACTTCAGCGTGAGTTGCTGACCAAGCATCCCGCCCGCATGTTGCACTACGGCCTCAAACACCCCGGATCGCCCGCCAAAGAACTTGTTCCCCGTCTTCGTGATCAAAACATGATGGCACGACGGCAGCGGCCCCGCCTGAAACGCCAGCGCCTGCATCTGCCGCCGATCCTCATGCCGAAACGGCAGATGCCACACCACATCCGCCACCGTTTTGACTCCCTCCTTCGCCAACAACCGCGCCGCATGCGCAGGCAGGCTGGGAACATCGGCAAGAGACAGGTCGAGTGGAATCACTGCCTGAGATGGAATGCGTGATCTCGCCTGTCAAAGCAGAACTCAGTGGAAGACCAAACTCTCAAAGAACTAGCCGTACCTGCTTACGATAGCGAATCTCGAATTGCCTTTAGAATACGGGCCATGGCGTCTTGTGCGGTGAACAACTCCTCCTTAGTGACCTGACGAAAAGTATTTTGAACCTGCCATGCATTAATCTCCGCAAACAGCTCTTCGGCTTCATATCGAGCTGGGTTCAATTTACGGTATTGATCCCACATTCCCTGTGCGAATTGCTTCTTCCGATCGGAAAGTGTGTATATAGCACGTATCAAATCGGGACAGATGTCTGGAATGCTCCCTCGATGAAGATCCACGACTTCTTGGCTCTCACTTAAATTAGTGAGCCGTTCATCCAAGAGCATGAGTTTAACTATAGCGATATGCCTGACAGCACGATCTTCACGTTGGCAAGCATACCAGAAACCGAGATAAGCTGATCCTGCAGCAGTGAGCATAGACGATACTACCTTGATGATTTCCCACCAAGTGGAGCTGATGTTTGGTTCCATATGTTTATCCTGTAAAGCGTGACTAAGCCATCGATCCCACCGCCTTCTCCATCACATAATCATCCATGACGAAGCCGCTGCCGATGTCGCTGCAGACGTCCTCGGTGAAGTGGAAGCCGTGGCGGAGGTAGGCGCGGATGGCGGGGGCGTTGCGTTTGTTCACGCGCAGGCGGACGAGCTTGCAACGCAGGTCGCGGGCGCGGTCCTCGGCCCAGCGCAGAGTCAGGCCGCCGAGGCCATGGCCGTGCACTTCGGGCAGGAGGTAGAGCTTGTTGATGAAGAGAACGGGCTCCATGGCGAGCTTTTCGAACGAGATGTAGCCGACCGCGCCGCGCTCCTCGACCTCGACGAGTGCATACCACACGTCTCGCGCCTGCATCTCGTGCGCCATGTTGCTTGGTTGATACCAAATGGAGAGCATGTAGTGGATCTGTGCGTCGCTGATGATGCCGGGGTAATAAGCAAGCCAGATGGCCTGCCCAAGTTTCTGCACCATGGGCAGTTCATCCGCACCGATGCGGCGGATGCGTGCGGCAAGCGGTTGAATGGCATCCCGAATCGTCTTCAACGTCTGTTGCCAGACTTCGAGGTCATTGGCCGTTGATAGCCGCTGCAATTGCTGTGCGATTTGGTCGTACGCCGGCTCCACGACCTGCTCCTCGCGGATTTGCTTGGGGTCAGCGGGGAATTCCACATCCGGCAGGATCGTCTTCGCGAGATACCAGCAGGCCCAGGCGCGCCAGGTGCGCAGCTCCTTGTTCGGCTCGACCATGCGTGTGGCCAGATGCTGCCAATGACGACGCGGATTGCCGATGAACTGGCCTTCGACTCGATTCTGCATGATCCACACGAGCGCCTGATATGGCAGCGGCCATTGCGCGAGGATCGGCTCGTCGCGCTTCAACGGCAGCGAGAGCGCGCGATTGATGAGCAGGATGCTTTTGGCCGGAAAACCTTCGCGCCAGAGGCTCTGCGCATAATGCAGCGCCGTTTCATAGAACAGCGGGCCTCGTTCGTGATTCAGCGCCTCGACATCCGTGTGATCGTAATGACGATTCTCCTCCGGCAGCAGCGGGCAGGGCGGATTGATCCACGCCGTGTGCTTCATGAGGATTTCTCCTCCCACGCCTTCGCACGGGTGAGCGCACGATTCCAACCCTGCGTGATCTTGGCGCGTTGCGGAGCCTTCATGGTGGGTTTGAATTTACGGTCCATCTGCCAGTGCTTCGCGATGTCGGCCACGTTCTTCCAGAAGCCGACAGCGAGACCTGCGAGGCAGGCGGCACCAAGCGCGGTGGTTTCATGCACCTTCGGTCGCACCACGGGCACGCCGAGGAGATCGCACTGCATCTGCATGAGCAGGTTGTTCACGCAGGCACCGCCATCGACGCGGAGTTCCTTCAGCTTGATGCCCGCATCGGCTTCCATGGCTTTCAGAATGTCCATGACCTGCAAGGCGATGCCTTCCAGCGCCGCACGCGCGATATGCGCCGCCGTGGTGCCGCGGGTCATGCCCACCAGCGTACCACGCGCATACGCGTCCCAATGCGGAGCGCCCAAACCGGCGAACGCAGGCACGAGATACACGCCGCCGGTGTCGGGAACGCTCGCGGCTAGCGGTTCGATGTCGGCAGACTTCTTGATGATGCCCAAACCATCGCGCAGCCATTGAATCGCCGCGCCGGCAATGAACACGCTGCCTTCCAGCGCGTATTCGGTGCGTCCACCGATGCGCCAGGCCACGGTGGTGAGCAGTTTGTTCTTCGAGGCGATCGGTTTGGTGCCCGTGTTCATCAGCATGAAGCAACCGGTGCCATAGGTGTTCTTCACCATGCCGGGTTTCGTGCATACCTGCCCGAACAACGCAGCCTGTTGATCACCCGCGATGCCAGCGACGGGAATGCTGCCGCCAAGCAATGAGGTCTCGCCAAATACGCCGCTCGAATCCTTCACTTCCGGCAGCATGGAGCGCGGCACGCCGAAGATTTTCAGCAACTCGTCGTCCCAAGTGCCTTTGCGGATGTCATAGAGCATCGTGCGCGAGGCGTTGCTGACATCCGTAGCATGCACCTTGCCGCCGGTGAGATTCCACAGCAGCCAGGTGTCGATGGTGCCGAAGGCCAGTTCGCCCTTCGCAGCGCGAGCTTTGAGGCCCTTCACGTTTTGCAGCATCCACTGCACCTTCGTGGCCGAGAAGTAGGCATCGACGACGAGGCCGGTCTTGCGCTGGATGAGCTTGTCGAGCTTCTGCGCACGCAATTTGTCACAGATCGAGGCCGTGCGGCGGTCCTGCCAGACGATGGCGTTGCAGACCGGCTTCCCGGTCTTGCGATCCCACACGACCGTCGTCTCACGCTGGTTCGTGATGCCGATGGCGGCGACTTCTGCTGACGTGGCGCGTGCGGTTTGCAGCACTTCGGCAGCCACCCCGGCCTGCGTGGCCCAGATTTCCTGTGCATCGTGCTCCACCCAGCCCGGTTTCGGGAAAATCTGCCGGAACTCCTTCTGCGCCGTCGCCACGATGCCGCCTTCGTGATTGAAGAGGATCGCGCGTGAGCTGGTGGTGCCCTGATCGAGTGCGAGGATGAATTTCATGGTTAATCGAGATGTTCCCAAGAGCCGTGAGCAGAGTCAATGGCTTACAATCTGTCCAGCAACATGTAGGTGGCGTTTTTTCGCCAGAATGAATACTCTTGGGCCGAAAGCATCCAAACTCACCACCATGCAAACCATCCCTGAAACCGCAGCGCCCGCCGCACCGCGTGCGCGTTCCACCAAGAAAGTCGTTCTCATCACCCTCGCCGTCATTCTCGGCTGCGCGGGCATCGCCGCCGCCACCGGCGGTCTCTGGGTCAAACACACGTTCTACCCATCCGCCATGACTCCCGTGAGCCTCACCGCCACAGAGAAAGCGGAGTTTGACAGCAAGCTGCAAGCGCTCGGCAATCCTGCGGACGAGGCCAATCGAACACTCGTCATCAATGAACGCGAGGTGAACGCCTATCTGGCTCAGCAGCAACTCGGCGAAAGCGTTCAAGTGAAGTTTGGCGAAGGCAATGTCTCCGCTGCGATCATCTTCACCGCTCCAGAAGATTTCCCCATCGTGCCGAATCAAAAGATCCGCCTACGCTTTACCTTCGGCACCAGTTTGACGCCAGAGCACAAACTGTCGCTCAAACTCGACGATCTGAGCCTGGGCGGCATATCGCTGCCAAACAGTTGGATCGGCGACATCAAGGGCGTCGATCTCGTGGCCGAAAACGTGGAAAGCGATCCTGCGCTGCAAAAATTCCTCGCGGGCATCAAGTCCCTAGAAATCCACAACGGCACGCTACGTCTGGCGCTGAACAAGTAAGCCGCATCACGCTTTCAACGGCAGCGTGAAGCAAAACACACCGCCGCATCCGGCCACTTCCTTCGGCCAGATGCGGCCGCCGTGATCTTCGACAATGTTTTTGCAGATGGAAAGACCGAGACCAGTGCCGGTGGGCTTGCCGTCGGTGAAGAAGGGCGTGAACAGCTTGTCCACGATACCAGGCTTGAAACCGCGTCCGGTGTCCTCGACCTCGGCATAAATTTCACGCGGACGTTCCTCAAAGCGAACCATGATGCGCCCGCCATCCGGCATGAAATCGGCGGCGTTGTTGAAGAGATTGAAGAAGACGTGGTCGAGACGACGAATATTAAGTGGCATCACTATCGAAGGCACCTCGGTCTGCACTTCGACGACAACTTTTTTGTTCTCCAACTCGTCGCGGGTCTGATCTATCACCTCAGCGAAGTAAGCGGCGAAGTTAGTCGGCTCGAGCGCATGCTGAGTGGACCCCTCGCTGACGCGCAGCAGCTCATTGAGCATGTGGGTGAGGCGCTCGACCTGCTGATGAATGCGCTTTTTTGCCTTCTGACGTAGTTCTGAACTGGCGCGATCCGAGGCAGCGGCATCCGCGGCAAGTGCGATGACGCTGAGCGGGTTTTTCAAATCATGCACGATGGAACGTGCAAAACGGCCCATGAGAGAGAGGCGCTCGGCTTCGAGCATTTCTTGAACGAAGTGGCTGTTCGTGTCGCGCATGCGATGGCTGAACGCATGAAGCAAAGCGAAAACGAGCTTTGGCGACTCTTCCATCAGATGCGTGACTTGGTCACGTGACACAAACAACAAACGTGAGTCCTGCTGTGCCGTGGCGGAAGCGGAGCGTGGGGCATTATTAATGATGGCCATCTCGCCAAAGAAGTCGCCCGCCGCGAACTCACGCAGCGCATGCTTGTTCGACTGGCTGACGAAGGCAGAGATGCGAACGAGACCGTCGAGGATAGCGTAAAGGCCATCGCCGGGATCGCCCTCATCGAAGATGACCTCACCGGCCTTGTACTCACGAATTTCCGGATCGACCTGCTGCTGCTTCAGTTCGGACTCCAGGATGCTGACAAAGGTGGCTCTGGGTTCGACGGCGCTCATGGAGTGTAGAGAATTAAAACATGCGTTCCGACACTGTGATGACATCACCGGGAATGATGATGATCGGCTGCTGCCCAGGTAGCATGGCATGCTTTTTCAAATCGACGGCATAAACCTGAGCGCCACGTTTCAACAGCACCCGTGATTGCCGTGCGAGGCGGGTGTAACCGCCCGCAAGAGCAACAGCTTCCTCGATTGTGAGACGAGGCTGAACGCCGCGAGGAAAATTGTAGCGCCCGGGCTGAGTGACTTGGCCGAGGATGGAATACGCCAGGCTGACGTATTCGATCACTTGCACCTGAGCACGCGCCTTGACCAGAATGCGATTCACTACGGCATAAGAATTTAGCTTCGTCGCAAGGGTAGCAGGACTAGATCCTGCCGCCTTGATCTCCGCATTGCCCTCGGCGGACAGCGTCGGCACATTGATCATGCCATTCCAATCCACACGCACCTGCTGGGTAAGATCGGGCTCCCCGGCAAAGCTGATGGACAGTAGATCCCCCGGTTGGATGCTGTAATGGCCGGCGGAAAGCGGCGGAGGAGGTGGTGGCGGCAGGTCTGAACCGTGTTTCGTCGCACATGAAGTGATCAGTAAACAGAGTGCTAGACCTGTTAGAAAGGACTTGGGCGAAAGCTTCATGGACTGGTGGTTACTGGATTGGCTTGGGAGTGTCAATACAAAGGATTGTGAAAAGTCTTGACGGTCTCAGCCGATCTATACTTAATGATTTGTGGAATACCGCGCTGCATTTCTGCTGATAATCAGCCTGACCTTTTTTGATCTAACCGGTATAGGCTTCGGCGCGGTCGAGACTCCCGTGCGGAAATCACTTTCCCCGGTGATTCCAGCAATGTTGCCGCCAAAAAATGACGACGCCATCACCCCGCTGCCCAACGCATTGCGGCAGATTCAGCAGGAGCCCCTATTGCTGTTGCCTCCGCTGAATGGCGAAGTCGTTGCCGTAACGCGCTCAGCATCCTCGCGCCGCGCCGCAAATCCTGATGTAGATCCGACCATGCAACTGCGCCGCTGGCAGACCGTGGCGTCCGCTGCAGGAATGCAGCCTTACACTTGGGGAGTGTCGGGTGACGCCACTGCACGTCTAGCAGTGGGAGTACAGTCCACGTTCTTTTACACCGACAATCTCTACTTCCAGCCCGCCGGCCACACAAAGGGTCAAGCCATGTTCGAGATTTCCCCGATCATTAAGCTCGATCTAGGTGATCCCCAGGGCGGCATCAGCAGTACGGGGTCCAAGCAGTCGGAATATTACGCTAGCCTGCTCTATGTACCGACTTTCTTCTATCATCTGGGCGAAGACATCGACGACTATGCGCAGCATTTCCTCGGTGAGGTAGGGCGCGTAAACGAGGTGTCCCGAAATGTGCTCCGCATGGAGTATGACGAGCGCCTCCTTGCCTCTTCGGAAAATACCTCGCCAGAGGAGAACTACACACTGCTAGACGCTTCTGCGCTAACTGAATACCGTATCTCACCGATCACCACGTTACGGGGCAAGGCCACCCGTCGCACCATTAGCCTGCCCCGGGGTACGCCAGGCCGCGAGACGTGGATCGGTGAGGCAGGTCTGGTGCGTGAGATTTCACCGAAAACCAAAGTGGGAATCAACGCCGAGGTCGGCCATATCATGTTTGACCAAAGGGCGCTTGGATCGCAAACATATCAACAAGCGCTGGTTTCCGTTGATTGGAAGCCTACGGCCAAAATAGGACTAACCACTTTCACCGGCATGGAATGGCGCGAGTTCACGCAGGTGATGCCGCGCGGCATGATGGTAAGCTTTGTGACCAATTCCGCGCTCTACTGGCAGGCCACGGAAAAAACACGCATTAATCTGCGACTGAGGGTGCATAACGAGCCTTCCGTAATTGCACAGGGATCGCTCTACCGAGCGGTGCGCTTCGGGTCCGATATAACACATGATTTTGGCGTGCATTACTACACCACGATGGAGACTACCGTCATTCGGCGGCATTACGACACCGGCCGACGCGACTGGGAACCAATGGTGCGCGTTGTTCTCGGTTACCGGGACGATAATGACAAACTCCATAACCGCACCAACATCGAACTGTTCCTCCAGTGGCACGAACGCCTCCGTAATGACCTGCCCAATGCGGACGTGATGCGCACCCAGGCCGGTGTGCAGCTCACGCGCTACTTTTGATCCAAACCCACACATGAGCACCCCATCACCCGACCACGGCCCCGAGCGCTTTTTGCGCACGGAGCACTTGCAGCAGGATCTCGGCGGACGTGCTGTACGTGGTGGAGTGATCACGATGCTGGCGCAGGTGGGCAAATTTGGTTTTCAGATCATCAACATGGCCGTACTCGCCCGGTTGCTCTCGCCGGATGATTTCGGCCTTGTCGGCATGGTCACGAGTCTGGTGGGATTTTTGACCATCTTCAAAGATCTAGGCCTTTCTGCGGCGACCATTCAACGTCCAGAGATCACCCATGCGCAGGTCAGCACTTTGTTTTGGGTTAACACCGGCTTTGGCCTGCTGCTGGCAGCGCTCACGCTGGCGGCAGCCCCCTTGGTGACTTCGTTTTATCATGAGCCACGGCTGTTCATCGTCACCTGCACTTTAGCGGCGGGTTTTGTCATCTCTGGCCTTTCGGTGCAGCATCAGGCGCTGCTGCGGCGGCAGATGCATTTCGGCACCATCATGAAGATCGACCTGCTCGCGCTCGGCTGCGGCACCATGACAGCAGTGGTCACCGGCTGGCTCGGTTACGGCTATTGGGCGTTGGTGTGGCTGCAGTTGGTGCTCATGACTGTGACGACGGTCTCGTCGTGGATCGCCTGCGGCTGGAGGCCTGGCGGCTGGCATCGCGAGTGTGGCGTGCGCGACATGCTCGGTCTTGGCGGCTGGCTGGCGGCGTTTCGCATGGTCAGCTACTGGATTCAAAACGTGGACAACGTGCTCATCGGTCGCTTCTGGGGTACGCAGTCCCTCGGCTACTACATGCGCGCGTATCAGCTCCTCGTGATGCCGCTCTCACAGATCAACCTTCCCATCGGCGAAGTCACCATTCCCGCTCTCAGCCGTATGACGGTCGAAGTGCAGCGTTATCGTGATGCCTATGGCAAAGTGCTGCAGATGGTGCTGCTCCTCACCCTGCCGGTTGTCGTAGTGACCGTTGGTGCCGCCGACTGGGTGATCGAAGTCGTGCTGGGCAGGCAATGGATTGCTGCGGCGGATATCTTCATGTGGCTGGGTATCATGGCCTTCGCCGAACCGGTGCGCTACACCACCAGCTATCTATTCATCTCGCAGGGCCGGACGAAGGAGATGTTCATCGCGGAGTTGGTTTCCAGTATCTTCCTCGTCACCGCCATTGTCATCGGGGTTATGTATAGCACGAAGATGGTCGCCATCTGCTTTGCCATCTCCAGCCTGCTCATCCGCACGCCGATTGTGCTCTGGTATGTGGGCCGCTCCGGCCCGGTGCGCACGCTGGAGATTTATCGGATCGCCTTGCCATTCATTCTCGCCTCGCTGCTGGCTTTGGCGGCCTTGTTCGGCTTCCGCCACTCGTCTTATGCAGCGCTGCCGTGGATCAATCCACTGACAGGAGTCATCATCGCCACCGCCGTCACGGGCTGCGTCTTTTTGCTTGTGCTTCTGCTGATTCCCGGCACGCGTCGTTCGCTCAAAGACGTGCGCAAGTTGCTACCAATGCTGCGCAAATCGAAAGCTCCCGCCGCTTCCTGACGCTTACACTTCACTTCTCCAACCCACGATCCGCATGAGCCAGACCACCCAAACCAGCCTGTGGCAGCATCTTGCCGCCTACGCCCTGCTTGCCCGTCATCATTTGCGCCACGGCTTGCGCAAAGGCACCAAACGCGGCCTCGACCTCGCCGTCGGCCTTACCATGGTGCTGCTGCTCTCCCCGCTGCTCATCACCGCCGCGCTCACGATCATCATCCTGGATGGCAAGCCCGTCACCTTTGCCGGCAAACGCGTCGGCAAGTTCTGCCGACTCTTCCCCATGATGAAGTTCCGCACCATGCGCCGCGATGCTGAGGCCATTGAAAAGAAAATCCAGGAGCACAAGATCAGCCAGACCGCGCAGCACTTCGTCGATCCCGAGCACGAGTCCGTCATGAAGCTGCGGCATGCCCTGCTGAAGTTCTCCAGTGCCGAAAAATACCCCAACGACCCGCGCATACTGCCCTGCGGCAAATTCATGCGCAAATTCTCTGTCGATGAACTGCCGCAGCTCTTCCATATTGTCTCCGGCGACATGAGCCTCGTCGGCCCGCGCCCGTTCGCCATGTGGGAGGTGGCGGACTTTACCCCGCGCGATCTGCTGCGGCATAAGATCAAACCCGGCCTCACCGGCCTATGGCAGATCAGCAACCGTAACAGCATCACACACGATGAAGCCATCGGCCTCGACTTGAAATATGCCGCAAAACAGAGTCTGTGGCTCGATCTGAAAATACTGTTCATGACCGTGCCGATCGCACTCAAAAACCGCGGCGGCAATTGAACCTCTTTCCCAACCATGAACTGCGACGCCATACTTCACGACAAGCCCCGCCAGACGCTCAACGACGAGCCCTTCCTGCTTTGGGAAATCGGCCAGCGCCGTGTCATTGAGCACTGGATGGATCATCTCTTCCGTAGCAACGCCACCATGACCCTGTGGCTGGAGAAAGACGATGAGGCGCTGGCCGCCGCCATCCGCGACACCTTCCCGCTGTGCAAACGCGTCGATGTCAAAAGCGGTGTCCCCGATGCCGCTTCCGGCTTCTGCACCTACGTCGATGCCGAGGGTGCCATCCAGCTTCAGCGCGGCAGCACCATCGTCTCCCTGCTGCCCGATCAGCCCACCACCAAGACCTGGTTTGCCATGGTGAAAAAGTGGCTGGCCGAACAGCAAAAGTTCGGCACGCAACTGCCCGAGATCGAGACGCAGATCGCCCCCGGCGTCATTGTCGGGCATCATTGCAGCATCTCGAAGGACACGGTCTTCAACGCTCCCTGCTGGATCGGCAGCGGCTGCACCATCAGCGGCGCCACCATCGGCCCCAACGCCGTCATCGGCGAGGAATGCATCATCGCCAGCGGCGCACACATCAGCGACTCTTATGTGCTGAGCCGCCGCTTCATCCGCCCAAACACACGGCTGGAAGGCGTCGTAGCCACGGCCAGAAGATTTCTGGATCATGCAACGGGCGAACCCGTCTTCCTGTCATAACCTCGCATCATGAACAGCGTACCACCCGACAGCCCACCCCCGGCACAATCCACCCTGCAGCAGCTTGAAGAAGGTGGTGCGCTCTCACAATTTGCCTCCAGCATTGCCCATGAAGTATGCAATCCGCTCAGCCAGATCGTGCTGGCGACCGACTTGCTCGCCGGACCGCGGCCAATGACGGACGAATTCCGCAAAAAAATCATCACCTTCCTGCGCCAGGGGGCCGATCGCATTGAGAAGGCCATGAAAAGCATGCTACAGACCTGTGCGCCGATTGAAACCAGCATGGTTGCTGAGGATGCCAATGTTCTCATCGAAACAGCGCTCGCCTCCCTCACGGTGGACGCCAGCGTGCGGGTGGAAAAACATTTCGCCTCTGATCTGTCTTCCATCCTGATCGATAAAAAGCACATGACCGAGGCCGTGGCTGCCATCTTTGCCAACGCCCTCGATGCCATGCAGCCGAGCGGTGGCACACTCACGATCACCACTTACGCCAAAGTCTTCACCAGTAGCGAGCGTGAAGGCTGGCAACGCCAGTCCTGGTTTCGCGCCGGAGACCACGCTGTCGTCATCGAGATTGCCGATACCGGGCATGGCATCCACAAAAGCCAGATGCCCCTCATCTTCGAGGCGTTTTACACCACCAAGGTCGCCGGCAAAGGCGCCGGGCTGGGCCTCACCGTCGCCAAAAAGGTCGTTGATTTGCACCATGGACGACTTGAGATAGACAACCGGCCTGAAGGTGGAGTTCTCGCTGTCCTGACCTTGAAATCTGCTGCCAAACCTGCCACCTTTCTTTCCCAACCACTACCATGAGCGACTCACCCGATTCCGCGAAGAAAAAGATCCTCCTTATTGATGACGAGCCCTTCATCACCAGCCTCATGGCAATGAATCTTGAGGACTCCGGCCGCTACGAGGTGCGTGAGCAGAACGATTCTCTCAAGGCGCTCGAAACGATCATGGATTTCGTTCCCGATCTCGTCGTGCTCGATGTCATGATGCCCGACCTCGACGGCGCCGACATCATCTACCGCCTGAAGAACGATGCGCGCCTCAAGCACATCGCCGTCGTCTTCCACACCGCCACGGTACGCGAAGCTGAATTGCATGCCCATGGCGGCATCATCAGCGGCTTCCCCTTCCTCGCCAAACCGGCCACCACCGATCAGATGATCGAGTTCATCGAGAAGCATCTGCCGAAGTAAGTGCCCCTATTTCTTCTTTCGCGTCAGCATATGCCAGAACGCCACATGCGCCAGAAACACCGGTGCCTCGACCAGATAGCGCTTCCACAGGCGTCTGGGCTCGCGTGACATGCGGTAGAGCCACTCGATCTTCATCTGCTGCATCCACAGCGGTGCCCGTGGAAACACTCCGGCCGAAAAATCGAGGAACGCGCCCACACCGACGCCGAGCCGCGCACCCGTCTGCGCCTGATGCCGCGCCAGCCACTGCTCCTGCACCGGATTGCCCATGCCCACGATGAGCACATCCGTCTGCAACTCGCGAATTTGCTCAATCACACTGTCCAACTCCCCGCCTTTGAAGTAACCCGAATGCGTACCCGCTATTTCGAGGCCAGGTGTTGTTGCAAGAAACTTCGCCGCAGCCTTTTCCGCCACGCCGGGTGCAGCCCCCAGCAGAAACACGCGCCAACCCCGCTCTGCCGCCAGCTTCAAAATCAGCGGCGTCAGATCCGTGCCGTTCAGATTCGCCGGAAACGTCTCCTTCCCCACGATCTTCGCCGCCATGGACACGCCGATGCCATCGTTCATCACGATGGCAGCGTTCTGGACGATTTTGCGATACTCTGGATCCCGCGTCGTCAGTTCCAGCGTGTGGGCGTTCACATAAATGACCATCGTCGGCTCCGACTGCTCCGCCAAATACCGGATTTCCGCCATCGCCTCCGCCTCCGTCGCACGTACGATGGGGATGTCGAGAATCGTGATGGTGGGCAGCCGGTGTTTCATGATTTTTTCTTTCCCCCCGGAACAAATGGCACCAGCAGCACGGCGGCGAGGGTGACGCCCGTCATCACCGGCTCATAAAGAAACATGCGCATCGAGGTTTTCATGGCCTGCCACATGTACTTCCGGCAGTCGGCGCCCTGGCGCATGGAGAAGGCACGGCGGGCGTAATTGCGAAGCTGGAACGCCTCGGCCAGCTTGGCGAATTTCTGCGCGATGTCCGGCGCGTACTGATATGACTTCTGCCAGGTGTGGACGCAGGCGTCGTAGTGCTTGTCGAGTTTGTCGGACAGGCTGCCGGGCGTGACGCGATAAAACGTAAGAGCCTCGTTGATGCCCTCCAGTTTCCACTGCCGCGGCGGGGTGAAACAGATGCGCAGCCAGCAGTCCACGTCATTGTTACGCGGCTTGTTTTCGTCGAAGCGATGCTGGTCGAAGATTTCGCGACGGAACACGGGCGTGGAGCCGTTGGTGATGGGATTGCGGCAGTAGAGATAGTAGTCGCTCAAGTTGTGTGTCTTGGGAAAGCGGCAGTGCAGTAGCTTGCCGTCACGATCGACAAACTGTGTAGCGGAGTAGCTGACGCCGACTTCCGGCTTGGATTCCAAATGTGCGACGTGTTTTTCGATTTTATCGAGCGTCCACCAGTCATCGCCATCGGTCAGGGCGATGTATTTGCCGCTGGCGTGGTCGAGACCGTGATTGCGTGCGGCGGAGGCACCTTTGTTCGCCTGCTCGAGCACCTTTACACGCGGATCACGCGCCAGGAACTCGTTAGCGACACGCACGGTGCCGTCCTTCGAGCCGTCATCGACGACGATGATCTCCAGGTTCTTGGAGGTCTGGTTGATCACCGACTCCAGCGTCTGCGCCAGATACGGTTCCATGTTGTAGCAGGGGATGACGACGGTGACGAGTGGGGTATCCATGGTAATGTGCGATTAAGTTCAGACGGGCAGCGGCTCCAGAGTCCGCACGGCGCGGTGATGCAGGATGGTCGTGAGCGAAAGCCCGATGAGCAGCGCCGCGCAGGCGGCAAACACGAGCCGGGAGCCACGATAGCGGTCTTCAGGCGCCGCTGAAACCTCCACCGGCACAGTGATCGTCAGAGCAGGCTGGTATAGCTGCCGGTAGGTCTGGATCTCCGAGCGGCGCAGTTCAATCTCCTTGAGCTGCGCACGGATCGTCTCGCTGCGCAGCAAGAGCGCCTCGTATTCCGGGGACAGCAGGGCACTGTTCACCGAAATGATCGCCTGCTCACGTTGCTTGAGCCGTTTGTCGATTTCCTGCGCCGACTGGTCGAGCGCGTCGATCTGCGAGCGGAGCTGCACGATGGCCCCCTGCAAATACTGCCGCAAACTGGCCTCCAGGGACTGTAATTCCGACGTGAGCTGCTTGAACGCGTCCGTGTTCGTGCCCTGCGTGGACTGCATCTTCGCCAACTCCCCCTGCCTGGCCGTGATGGTGGAGCGCAATGCGACGTAACCGACATTGGCAGCAAAGGAGTCCTCCTCCATCTTCTTGGTGGATATGTCATCGAGGTTTTGCATCACGGCGGCGGCCCCCTTCGTCTCCAGCCCTTCAAGTCGGCGCAGAGACTCGGCCAGCTTCAGCCGCTGGGTGGTGATGCCCATCAGCGTCTCGCCCATCTTCACGGAATAGGCGGCGTAATCGACCGGACGATGTACGTCGAATTTTTCCAGCTTCGCCGCGATGGCCGGGCGCTCCTGGTTCAATTCCGCCGCCGCCGCATTCAGCACGCTGATGATCTGGTCGGCCAGCTGCACCCGCTCCTCACGCCGCAGTTCGTCCTGCACGGCGATGACTGCGGCCACCAATGCCTGTGCCCTGTCTGCCGAACCGCCCCGGGCCATGACTTCAATCGTGGTGCTGCCTGGAACCAGGTGGGCCATGATGGCATCTGCCGCCGCCTCTATTCCTTTTTCGTCGTCAGGCCAGCGTAACCGCTGCAGGGCCCGGCGCACAGAGCCACTGCTACTCATGCGCGCCACCATCTCCTGCGGCAGCATACGGTTGCCGTAGGCGAAGTCCACACGCACGAAACTCGCGAGGCCGGTGGGCGAAACATCCAGCGCGCTGATCTCCACCCGCGCCCGTGCGACATACGCCTTCGGCGTGAACTGAATCACCACCGCCGCGAGGGCAAACAACGCCGCCGCCATGCTCCATGCAATCACGTCTGGTTTGGCGGATTTCATTTTTTGACGAGTGCTTGAAGTTTGCCGACCAGACCGGCGCTCAAAACACAATGGCAAAGGCCGATGAAGCCGCCGGCAAACAAGCCAATGGCCAATGCAGTGGCGAGCTTGACCAGCGAAGGGCCATCCGGCACCTTGGGATCGGCAAATTTGTGTAGCGTGTTGGATTTTGCGTTCGCAAACACGGTCAGCTCAGTCAGGCGCGTGGAAAGCTGGCCGTAAGCGCTCTGCAGTGCCTCGCGCTGTGTTTTCAGGCTCGCATACGCGGGATCAAGCGAGAGATCGGTCTCACGCGCCTCCTTTTCGGTGAGGGCGATCTTGTCCTCAAAAATTTTGACGGCCTGCTGGTTGTCCTTGAGCTTGGTGTCGAGCCGTTGGTGCTGCATGGTGAGCAGTTCGGACACGCTTTTTTTGGTCGCCTCCACCTGTGCCTGGGTGGCGAGCACGCTGGGGTTTTCTTTGCCGTAGCGGCTTTTCAGCGAGGCCAGCTCGGAATCCTGGTCGAGCAGTTTTTTGCGAACCTCGGCCAGCGCGTAGCTTTTTTCCTGGTCGTCAAAATCAAACCCAGAGGGCAGCGTGCCCTTCGTGGTGAAGGCGGCGATCAACTCCTTGGTCTGCTTCAGGCGGTTGGTCAGGGACGCCTGCTCGACGAGCAGCGTGGCAAGGCGCTGCTCACAGTCTGCGATTGTCAGCGCCACTGTCTGCTGCCGCTCGGCCTCGTTGCTGAGCATGACGCCCTTGTCTAGGCTATACTGACGAATGCGACCGCTCACGTCTGTAAATTGCTTTTCCACCTCAGTAAGCCGAAGTTGAACCGCATTCAGCGCCCGGCGCGCCATCTGCTCACGTTTGTCAGCATCGACCTCAATGGCCTTGTCGATCAGCGCTGCGGCGAGCGTGGCTGCGCGTTCCGGCGAGTCGGCGGCCACCTTGATCGAGATCACCGGCGAATCATCGCGAGATTTTACGCTCAGATTGTCACGCACATCCTTCGGTGTCATGCCGCCAACAGCCTTAGCAGCATGCTCGCGCACCGCGATAGTGTCAAAGAGCTGGCTGGCCAGCTCACGGTCCACACTGCCCATGAGTGAGGTGCGCGCGAACTTCGCCAGACCTTCGGAGGAAAGCGACTCGCTGTTCAGCGCCACCTCGCCCTCGCTGACATACTTGTTGGGCATGTACTTAAAGCCGAAGTAACCGCCGACTGCGCCGAGGGCGAGCCAGAACAACAGGATCAATGCGAGACGGAACCATTTCATGAGGCGAGTAGTGCGGGTTGAGTGACAAACTGCGGGGAACGTGAACGGTCGCGATACGCTACCGCGCCGATGAACAAAAACACCGGCCAGAAATACATGAACAGGTCTTTGAGCGACTGCGAATAGGAGTAAAACATCAGAGCTGTGGCGATGCACGTCACGCCACGATACCATGGATGCGTGCCACCGCTGAAACCATAGGCCCAGGTAAACAAAATCGGCAGTACGGTGAAGCAGAAGCCCACGGCACCACGCAGGAACAGCATCGCACCAAGGGAGTCGAGATCGCCTATGTACACCTTGTTCACGATCTGCCCGCCTGGCACGGACTCACCAGCGCCGAAGGTTTGATTGTCGCCATAGCGCCAATTGTCGAAGGCGATGGTGCGCAAATTTTCGCGGTCCTGCGACGAATTAAGGCGTGCTGAATGCACGAAGGACGACGCCTTCTCGCGGAAGTGCAGCAGCGGCCCGCCAAACATCACGCCGCCGATCAGCAGCACCCCGAGCACGAGACCGAAGTAGCGGCGGCCAAAGCTGTTGATGACAAAAATCGCCACGCAGGTCGTCATCGCCACCAGGCCCATGCGCGAGTGCGTGCAGATCATCAGTGCGAGCCAGCCGGTGAAGCCAGTCCATTTCAGCCACGAGTTTTTGCCCGTGAGCGTCAGCATCGAGAACATGATGGCCGTGGCGCCGGCAAACGGGGTGTAAGGCGCAAAGGCCACCAGCCGCCATTCGTGGTCGAACTGGAAATCGGGAGGCAGGAAATGGATCTTAAACAAGTCCTGATTCCCAAGCAGCGAGCTGGGCACGATGGATTTGTATTCGACCATCTGCACTACTCCCGCGCCGGTGGCGATCAAGGCAGCAGCAACATAGATTAACGTTTGCACGCCCAGCAGCATCGCCGCCGTGCTGATGACCGATGGCCGAATCAGCGCCCCCGCCAGCGGCAGAAAAGCCGCCAGCGCATAGGTCAGAAACCACCACGGCAGATGCTTCATGCCCACGCCGCGCATATAGAGTGTGATGAACTCCTCCGCCAGAATGCCCACGCAGCAGAGGCACCATACCACCGCCAGCAGCGGCGGGCGCAGGCCATCACGCAGGTAGATGAACAGCGCCAGCACGATCAGCGGCCACGCCAGCAGCAGCGGTGCCACCGGCCCCAGCCCGGCAAAATACAGCAGGTAAGGGCACAGGCTTCCCCAGAAGAAGGTTTTTTCGATCAGACTGTGAGGCAGGGTCATTGTCGAAATGAAGGGGAGGATTGTAGGCAGATGCCGCAAAACTCATCAAAGCCGAAAACAGGGGCAGCGCGCAATCTTTTTATGCCGTTCCCGCAAAAAGTCGCCCAAAGTGGCTAGGCAGTGTTTGAAAACCTGTCGATTGGCAAATGGCGAAGGTTGCGGCTTGAATTGGAGCTGATCAAAGCACCACATTTCGCTTGGTGGGGGCCGCTCAAATAACGGCTCAAAAAAATGGTCCCCCGAAGCTGGACAGCCGACCGCCAGCAGGATTGGACATGGTGCTGGATCTTTGTTCTACCGGCTCCGCAATGCGGGACCTCGGTGTGACATGCCCGAGTGCTTTGGTCCGCAACGGACGATCTATGACTGGTATCAGCGACTGGCACGCCAGAGATTACGAGCGTTGCAAGAAAGCCGAAGTCGAGCCCACAGTCTCTACCTAGCCGAGATTGATTGGTTTTTTCGGCTATTCCCATGTTAAGGGTGTGTCCCCGCTGATTGGGAAGGGCGCGACCATTGCTGGGGCTATGCCTTTATGCTTTTGGCCGTAGAGTTAAGGCCATCGCCAAATACGTGCGGAACGGGGAGCATGGAACAATTAAGCTTCCGCATTGATACTGGCAAAAACAGTGATTCTCACAAGCCCGCCCCAACTGATGTGGGCAACTGAAAATTGCCTTGGCCCAAGCATTCCAATTATCCATTGCTGAAGTCATTCTCTTTTGCCAATGTTTCAGCGGGTTGCTAGATGTAAAAATGATTGGCGGCTCGATACTTGATTGGTGAAAACTAATCCGTTTTAGATTTTTGAAACAGACTCTTTATCTTGCCAAAGAAACTCTTCTTCGGTTCTGTCAACGTGGAGACTGGCGGCAGCAACTCATTGGGCTTTTCATTGGCCGGGATGGCGCGTGGAACCATGGTTTCAGGCATGCCGCCGAACTGAGCGGTTTGGTCGAAGTTTCCGCTGTAATCACCAAACTTGGCCTGCTCCAGCATATGAGCAGTGGCATCCGGTAGAATGCGCGGCTGGACGAAGATCATCATCTCTCGGCGTTCCTTGCTGCTGGTGGTGCTGCCAAAGAGGTGCTTGATGATAGGAATGCGGACGAGGAAAGGCAGGCCACTCTTGTTATTGGAATCGCGTTCAGTAATGAGACCGCCCAGCATGGCCGTAGCGCGGTCGGCTACTATTAGATTGTTCTGCATGCCCTGTTCGGAAATGTTTGGCACCTTGTTGCCACTGATCGTGGTGTAACCGGAAATATCATTATTCTGCTGTTTGAACTCGAGCATAACCTCAGTGTCGTTGAAAATATGCGGCGTGATGTCGAGTTGGAGACGGACAGGAATGAATTGAGTCGTGCTGGTTTGACCCAGACCGCCCGCGCCAACGCCACCAGTGGTGTAGGTCTGCCCGGCAATGGCAATCTGCTGACCGATGTAGATGCTGGCAGAGTGATGATTAAGGGCGGTAACTGTGGGTTTTTGTAGCACATGGAAGCGCTTGGATTTTTCCAGAGTTTGGAGGAAGAGACTGAGATTCTTATTAATCTGACCATAAGCAGTTAGTCCGCCCAATGCAGCAGGTCCACCGGCCCCTAGAAATCCTGCGATGTCTTTTAAGTTTGACGGATTGGAAAAGGCCGTGCCCTGGGTATTGAGTACACCACCCACCAGACCATCACCACCGCCCACCTGCTTGAGTGATTGTATCCAATCGAGACCAAAATTAAAGTCGTCGCCCAGGGTGAACTCACCGATGATTGCCGAGAGTAAAATTTGGCGTGGACGCACGTCGAGTTCATCAGCGAGCTCTTCCAGTGCCTTAATTTGCTCAGGTGGACCGCTGGCGAAAAACTTGGAACTGGCTGAATCAGCAATGACCAGAGTGTTACCAATGAGCACGCTGATGGGTTTTTTGGTGACTTCCAATGGGGTGGAGGAACCACTGGCGCCAAAAGTGTTTGAACCTGATCCTGAGCCGTAACCACCACCCATTCCGCCGCTTAGCCCTGAATTGTTGCCAAAGGCGGAGTTGGAGTTGTTGTTGCCGAAGCTGTTATTGCTTGGCGACTGCGGCGTGGTTTGTGTTGGTAGGCCACTTTGACCATTACCAGTGGCTTTGGAGTTCCGCAGGAGCGCCTTTTCAGCGATCCCCAAAAAGACGGTCAGGTCGAGGTACTTGAGTTTCCGGGAAAAATAACTGCGCGAGGTGGACTCGGCATCAAGTTCACGCACAAGACTCTCAATTCTTTGCATGTCACTCGGACGTGCGATGACAAT
>Ga0114966_10000756_pt1 | contig 30745 bp, 26 predicted proteins | sample M_130207_XF_Meta_FD_87029 | JGI IMG/M metagenome (GOLD analysis project Ga0114966, IMG submission 87029) | Freshwater microbial communities from Lake Montjoie, Canada to study carbon cycling - M_130207_XF_MetaG | ecosystem: Environmental > Aquatic > Freshwater > Lake | place: Lake Montjoie... | reverse complement strand
GCACCTAGCGTCAGAATCACCAGGTCGAGCACGGCGTCGATTGGAACCATGACAAACACCACAGAATCTCCTGTGCCCCCGAACCACGACGGCGCGACGCCGGCCGCTCCAGCGATCGCGGTCCCGTCCTGGGTGGGCGCCCTCACCGGAGTCATCGCCGCCGGCGTCGCGCTCGCCATCGGCGAACTCATCTCGGGGTTCACCGCGACGGTGCCATCGCTCGTGATCGCAGTCGGCGAGCTGTTCGTCGACAAAGCCCCGGGCGCGGTCGTGGAATCGGGCATCCAAGCCGCAGGCACGAACGACAAGCCGATTCTCCTTTTCACGATCGTCGTCGCCTCCCTCCTCGTCGGTGCGCTGATCGGCCGCGAGGCCCTCACGAACCGCCGACGATCCGACATCGGCTTCTTCGCGTTCGGTCTGTTCGGTGCGTGGGCCGCACAACGCAACCCTTTCTCGTCCACGGGTTGGGCAATCGTGGCTGCGCTCGCCGCTGCGGCGGCCGGCGCGCTCACGGTCCGCGTGGCCCTCGGCATCGCGTCGATACCACAGGTGTCGACCGACGTCGACGGCGTTGCTCCCGCGGACTCGTTCCCTGCCCGACGAGCCTTCCTCGGGCTCACCGGCGCCGCCGCCGTTGCGGCAGTCGGCGTATCGACCCTCGGACGGTCGTTGCGCAACGACCGTTCGGTCGAGGCGGTGCGCCAGCAGGTGTCGTTGCCCCCGGCCGGCGGTGCCACCGCGAGCGGCGCCTTCGCAACGACCGGTGTCGTAGTGAAGGCCACTCCCGCGACGGCGCTCGACGCCGTGCCCAGCATCTCGTCCTACATCACCCCGTCGAAGACCTTCTATCGCATCGACAACGCGCTCGTGGTTCCTCAGGTCGACCCGAAGAAGTGGAAGCTCGCGATCGGCGGGCTCGTCGACAGGCCGTTCGAGCTCACCTACGACGACATCCTCGCGATGGATCTGGTCGAGAAGACCGTCACCCTCTCGTGCGTGTCCAACCCCGTCGGCGACAAGTACGTCGGCAACGCGGTGTGGCGCGGCGTACCGCTCACCACACTGCTCGAACGCGCAGGAGTGCAGCCGGCGGGCAAGCAGATCGTCGGCATCTCGGTCGACGACTTCGACGCATCGTTCCCGACCGAGTTGGCCTACGACGGTCGCACGGCGCTGCTCGCCGTGGGCATGAACGGCGAACCCCTCCCGGTCATCCACGGGTTCCCCGCTCGACTCGTGGTCGCCGGGCTCTACGGCTACGTATCGGCAGTGAAGTGGCTACAGGAGATCCGCCTCGTCGACGACGACTACGAGGCGTACTGGATCCCGCGCGGATGGTCGAAACTCGGTCCGATCAAGACGCAGTCGCGCATCGACGTCCCGCGCTCATCGAAGGTAGCGGCCGGCAACATCGCGATCGGTGGCGTCGCGTGGTCGCCCGGCAAGGGCATCGCCAAGGTCGAGGTGCAGATCGACAACGGCGAATGGCAGAGCTGCACCGTGGGCGGAGCGACCAGCGATGAGACCTGGGTTCAGTGGAAGCTCGACTGGGACGCCAAGCCCGGCAAGCACACCATCCGGGTTCGCGCCACCGATAAGACCGGGTACACGCAGGGCGCGAAGCAGGTCGCTCCGGAACCCAACGGCGCCGAGGGTCAACACGCGGTGTCGGTGACCGTGGCCTGACACGTTCCTCCCGACCCCTCGCGACGCGGGCTCATCGCGAGGTGTCAGAGACCGAGGGCATCGTTCGTGCGCGCCAACTCGTCGGGGTCAGCGCTCGTCGGCACGAGGAACAGCTCGTCGGCACCCGCGTCCACCACGTTCTCGACCGCGGCGCGCAGCGCCTCGGGGGTGAACAGCGTGACCGAGGAGGCTGCCCACTTGCCCACATCCTCGCCGAAGATCCTCATGTAGTCGTAGGCATACTGACGCAGCCGAGTCTCGGCATCGGGGCCGAGCGCGTACCAGAAGCTCGTCGACAGGTGCGGCGGCTCAGTTCGACCTGCGTCGACCCACGCGGCCTTGACCATGTCGAACGGCGCGGCGATCGCGTCACGATTGCCGTCGAGCGTGAAGGCGCCGTCGACGCCGATGGCCCAACGAGCGGCACGAGCGATGGACTTCGGGCCCATCGACCCGCCAACCAACGGCGGGCCACCTGCTTGCACCGGCGGGGGCCCGACCGGCTCCGCGCCTTCGAACGGTGGCTCGCCGGCCCAGATACGCCGCATCGTGGCCACCTGCTCGTCCATGCGCGCCCAGCGTCGAGCGTAGTTTCCGTTGATCGCCCGGTAGTCGTGCTCGCGCCCACCGACGCCGACGCCGACCGTGAGGCGCCCGTCGCAGAGGCGGTCGACCGACGCCAGTTGCTTCGCCACTTCGACCGCGTCGTGGGCCGGCAGGATCACGATCGTGGTCCACAGTCGGACCCGCTCGGTGAGCGCCGCCGCGGCGGCCAGCTGCACGATCATCGAGTGGGCGGGGTACGTGATCCGTTCGGGCACGGCAAGGCTCGCGTACGACCCCGCGTCAATCCCGGCGCACCAGGCGAGCACCTCGGCGCGGCCATGGGGAATCATCGTAGGCAAGGTCATCGAGATGTCCATGCCGCGAATCCTCCCACGCGAAGCGCGTACGCTCCGCTGCATGAAGCGCGCTGCGATCCTCGACGACTACCAGCAGGTGTGGTCCACCTATGCCGACTGGTCCGTGCTCGACGGCCGGGTGGCGGTCACCTCCTTCGCCGACCACCTCTTCGACGAGGCTCAGCTCGCGGAAAGGCTGGCCGATTTCGAGATCGTCATCGCGATGCGCGAGCGCACACCCTTCCCTGCGTCCCTGCTCGATCAGCTGCCGAAGCTCGAGCTGTTGGTGACCACGGGGCCATTCAACGCGGTCATCGACGTCGACCACGCGGCATCGCGCGGTGTGGTGATGTGCGGCACCGGTGGCGCGATCTTCAACACGAGCGAGCTCACCTGGGCACTCATCCTCGCCTGTGCCCGCAACGTGCCCGCCGAAGACCGCAACATCAAGAACGGCGGTTGGATGACCACCGTCGGCAGCGACCTCTTCGGCCGCACTCTCGGGCTGTGCGGTGCCGGGCGACTCGGTGGCATCGTGGGCAACGTCGGCAAGGCGTTCGGCATGAAGCTCATCGCGTGGAGCACCAACCTCACCGACGAGCGCGCCGCGGAGATCGGCGCGGTCAAGGTCGACAAGCAGACCCTCTTTCGCGAGGCCGACGTAGTCACCATCCATCAGGTGCTGAGCGAACGCACGCGGCACCTCGTCGGCGCAACTGAGCTCGCGCTCATGAAGTCGAGCGCGATCCTCGTGAACACCTCGCGCGGTCCGATCGTGGACGAGCTCGCCTTGGCCGACGCCCTTCGTGCACGGTCGATCCGCGGTGCCGGCATCGACGTATACGGGATCGAACCCCTCGCCGCCGATCACCCATTCCGCAGTCTCGACAACATCGTGACCACGCCCCACCTGGGCTACGTCACCGAGGGTTGTTACGAGATCTTCTACCGCGAGATCGTCGAGGACATCGTCGCGTGGCTCGACGGTTCGCCGCTTCGCCTCATCGAGCCCGCACCGAAATAGCGGCGACGCGAACGCGCGCTCAGGGACGAGCGAACACCGACGCGGCGTCGACCAGATCGCGTGCGATGTCGGCCGCCGAGGCGTCGCCTCGGGCGGTGAAGGCGAAGTCGGTGGCGTCGATGCGGTCACCCATGAGCAGACACAACTCGCGCGCCGAAGCGTTTAAGACGACCTCGACACCACTGACCGCTCCGGCGCCGAGCGGCATCGTCCACGTGCCGCCACCCGCACCCGACAGGTTCACCGAGACAACGGCATCTCGTGGTCGCGAGGTGACGACGAGCGTCTGCGGTAGCAGTTCGATCGCGAGATCGCTGAGCAGCTTGAGGTGTTCACCCGACGGATCGAGCGAGGCGCGGTTGGTGGCGCGCCGTATGTCGTTCGCGTGGATCCACGTCTCGAACGCACGGTCGACGATGGTCTTTCCGCGGGGCACCACCAGGCCGAACCAGTCGACGGGTGCGTCGCACACCTCGAGGCCCTGGCGGAGTCGCAGCACGCTCGCCCGCCACAGCTTGCGCGTCACATCGGGTTCGAGACCGCAGGCCGCCGCGAGTGCGCTCTCGGTTGCGTCGGCGATCTCGATCATGGTCACCGGACGATCGGTGCGACCCGTGAGGCGTTCGATGAGCACATCGTGCACCGCGACAAGGTGGGCGACAACGCCCTGCACCGACCAACCGAACACCACCGGAGACGCCCAGGCATCATCGTCGAGCGTCTCGAGATCGGCCTCGAGGGCTTCGCTCACCTCGACGAGGAGTCCGGCCGGCGTGCCGCGCTCCGCGACCGCCATGCATGAGTGACGAACGACACAGGCCGGCCGCTCACTCAGTTGGTCGAGTTCCACAGCCATGGCTGGTCACGCTAACCCTGCCCCGTGATCCGGGTTCCGCCGATGCGACGGTTGGAACCCAAGCGCAATCAACGTGAAGCGTTCGGAACGTTCCCGGCCGCAAATCGCAATGAAACGCGTCACGACTCGGGAGTTTTCACCTGCCCACGGACAGGCTCTCGGGCGGGGAAAACTTGAGGGAAATGGGCGAGTCGAGCTCGAACGGCGAGTGCAGACCGAGCTCGTCGCCGATCTCGCGAAGCGCAGGCAAGACCTCGTTGCCGAGCAGCTCGATGCAGCGCAGCGAATCGACGTGCGACACGTTCCCGTCATTGCCCCACAACATGAGGATGCTGGGACGGCACGTCTCGAGTACCACACGCAACTGCTCGACCACGTGTTCAGGCGTGCCGGCCACGATCTCGTGCGTCGCGATCTGATCCTCATAGGACGCAGCCCGCGAGGTGAACACGCCCGCGTTGGCGAACTTGGCGTAGTCGAGCCGCCGGGCCTCGGAGCCGTAGCCCGGCGGATTCACCCAGTAGGGATAGCCGAGACCGGTGAACTGGCCCTGCATCCACATGAACTGCCGGGCACCCTCCTCGGCCTTCTCCATGGTGTCGGCCACGTGCACGCGCAAGAGGTAGCCGCGATTCTCGGGTCCGGGTTCGTAACCCGCCTCGCGCGCTGCGTCGTCGTAGGTCTGCCAGAGCTGACCGGTGAGGTGCAGCGGCGTGTTGAGCGAGATGTACGGATAGCGATGACGCGCCGCCCACTGGATGGTCTCGTTGCTCAGCACGCCCGGCACCCAGATACGCGGGTGCGGGGTCTGCAGCGGACGCGCCCAGGGGTTGACCACGCGGTATTGGAAGTGCTCGCCTTCCCACGAGAACGGGCCGTCCTCCGTCATGATCTTGATGAGGAGGTCGTGCGCCTCTTCGAACCGCTCGCGGTTGTAGGCCGGGTTTGCGTTGAGCGCGAGCGCTTCCTGGCCGGCGCCGCGCACGATGCCCGAGATGAGCCGACCCTTGCTGATCATGTCGATCATCGCGATGTCTTCGGCGAACGCCAACGGGCTGTCGTACATCGGCAACGGGTTGCCGAGCTGGACGATCTTGGCGTTCTTCGTCATGGCCGCGAGGATGCTCGCCCAGACCGTGATGCGGGGCTGCATGCAGTACGGCGCGTTGTGGTGCTCGTTGACCATGATGCCGTCGAAACCGACTTCGTCGGCCAGCATGTACTCGGCGAGTCGCTCGTTGTAGAGCCGACTGCCCTCGACCGGATCGAAGTGCTTGTTCGAGAACAACAGCGACGTGTACCCGGCCTTGCGCCCTTCCTCGTCAGGGTAGGAGCTCATCGGTTGCTCGGTGAAGTAGCTGAGGAACATCGATTCGACCTTTCAGCGAGCAACGAGCGTGTTGACGACGGCGGCAAGGGCATCGGGCCGCTCGAGGGCCACGGCGTTGCCGCAGCCGTGGATGGTCTCGAGCGTGGCGCCCGGTATGTGCTCGACGAACTGGTCGGCACATGAGCGTGGCATCACGTGATCACGCTCGCCCCACACCACGACGGTGGGAGCGGCAACGTCCGCGAGCATCGGCGCGAGTCGGCGGTTGTACATGTAGGGCTTCCACGCGACACGAGCCACCATCTCGCGGTTGAAGTCCCACGCGAGGAGGCGCTCATCGGTGAGCCCATCCGTGAAGAACGCGTCGTATGGGGCATCGCCGGAGAAGCACTGACGTGCGTAGCCGCTGTGCGAGACGAGCATCATGTCCGTGATCTGACCGTCGGTCGGCAGCATGCCGGCCGAGCCGACGAGCGTGAGTCGGCTCACCAACTCGGGAACGAACGCCGCGAGCTCTGCGGCGATCCAGCCGCCGAACTCACTTCCCACGAGCGACACCGGACCATCGACGACCTTGCGGATGTAGCCGCCGACCAACGTCGCGACGTCGCGCACGTCGCGCGCCCACGACGGACGGGGGGCACCGTTGAATCCCGGCAGGTCGAGCGCGTGCACGGTGTGGTTCGCCGCGAGCAGGTCGTGGATCGCGTGCCATCGGCGATCGGCGATCGAATGGTCGAGCACTACGAGCGGCGGACCCTGACCCGCGCTCGTGGCCCGAACAACACAGCCCGCAACGGTCGCCGTGAACTCGCGACCCCGTGTTGCCTCGCTCATGTCGGTACCCCCTGACGCGCACCCTATACGCCTAGCATTCGCCGAGTCGTACCCTGCTCCATCCATGGCGCGCAAAAGAAACTGCGCCTCCACGAGGGGAACACCCATGAGTCTTCCCACAGTCGAGCGACTCGAAGCGTGCATGCGAAGCACGCAGTCGTTGCTGGCCGATCTCGACGCGGCCGACTGGTCGGTACCGTCCTTGTGCCCCGGCTGGACCGTGCGCGACGGCCGGGTCCAGCTGCGAGGCGACATCAAGCTCGCCGAGCGGCTTGCCTCCAACTTGCGGTTCACGCGATGACGACGCTTCCGATCACCGAGCCGACCGCGGTCGTCACGGGTGGCGCCGTGGGAATCGGCGCGGCTATCGCGTCACGCCTCGCCCACGACGGCCATGCCATCGCGATTGCCGACATCGATGCCGCCAACGCCGAGGCCCGGGCACGCGCACTGCGCGACGCGGGCCACGCAGCGCGGGCGTTCACCGTCGACATCGCGAGCGAAGACTCCGTAGGTGCGCTCGTCACCGCAGTGCTCGAGTGGAGTGGTGCGATCGACGTGCTCGTCAACAACGCCGGAATCACCGGCCCCCACGGGTCGTTCGGCAGCTACGAAACGTCGATCATGCGGCGCGTGATCGAGATCGACCTGATCGGCACCATGCTCTGCACGCGAGCGGTGATCCCTCACATGGTCGGTCGCGGCCGGGGACGCATCGTAAACATCGCATCGATCGCCGGCAAGGACGGAAACCCGAACCTCGCGGCGTACTCGGCCGCCAAGGCCGGCGTCATCGGATTCACCAAGGCGGTGGGTCGAGAGCTCGCATCGAGCGGCGTGCTGGTCAACGCGGTCGCACCGGGTGGCGTCGGAGGCACGGCGATCCTCACGTCGTCAGGCTCCTCGTCGGCAGATGCATCGACACAGCAAGGCACGGTCACCGCGAGCACACCGATGCGGCGCCTGGCGGTTCCCGAGGAAATCGCCGCGCTCGTGAGCTGGCTGTGCTCGCCGGAGTGCAGCTACAGCACGGGTGCGGTGTACGACATCAGCGGCGGACGAGCCACCTACTGAGCCAGGCCCTCGAGGCTACGGATGTCGTGGGCCACGAGGAGCTCGCGTATGCGTTCGTCCCACTCGGGTGGCACGGCGAGCCGCGGCTTGCGTGGGTATCCGCCCGGAAGGCCCAACTGATTGAGCGCCGCTTTCGTACCGCTCACGCCGCCCACCGCGGCCATCGCGGCGTAGAGGCGCAGCACTCGTGCGAAGGCGTCCGCCGCGCCGTGCAGATCGCCGGCCGACCACCGGTCGATCACCGATTGGGTGAGCTTGGGGGCGAGGTTCGCTTCGGACGTGAGGAAGCCGTTCGCGCCGAGCGCGAGCGCCGTGAGTCCTTGCATGGCCCCACCCACGTGGATTTCGATGCGATCGCCCACCGCGTCGATCACACGGATCAGATACGCGATGTCGGGGTTGGTGACGTTGATGCCGATGATGTTGTCGTAACGATCGACGAGGCGGCGTAGCGCGTCGACCTGCAACCAGTACCCGACCGACTGGTGCGTGGACAGCACGGCTTTGACGGGTAGATCGTCGAGGATGTCACAGAAATACGTCTCGAGTTCGTCGGCACGAGGCATGCGGCCGTGACCAGTGTCGAGCGAGTACACCTGCATCGAATCGAGCCCGGCGTCGGCGACCACTGCGCCGAGCTCGAGCATCTCCTTTGCGCTGCGAGGCTCGACGCCCATGGCGCGCACTGGCACGTGACCGCTGAGCTCCTCGGCCGCGATACGCAACACCGTGAACGCCTCGGCCGGGGTAAGGGTGTACCCCTCACCGCTACCTCCTCCACCGACGTACACACCTATGCCCGCGTCGCGCATCCGTCGAAGGTGGCTGCGAAACGCCTCGACATCGAGACGGTCATGTTCGTCGAACGGCGTGAGTGAGATCACGAGCGTCGATGGCGCTCCGGTCATCGGGCACTTCCTTTCGCTTGTTCGACCAACTCGCGTAGCCGCCACGGAGGCAGGTACTGATCGCCGATCTGCAGATCGTAGGCGGCGAGAGCATTCTCGATCGCCGCCACCAACGCGGCCGGGGCGCCGATCGCCCCGCCCTCACCCACGCCGCGGTACTCGTGCTCGCCGTGCGCCTCGCGTTCAAGGTGCTCGATCTCGATGCGGGGCAGGTCGGTGGCGAGCGGCGGTAGGTAGTCCATCAATGTCGTCGTGAGCGGTTGGCCGTCGTCGGCATACGCGAAGCGCTCGAGCAGCACGCCGGCGATCCCTTGCGCAACGCCGCCACAGATCTGCCCGTCGACGACGCGCGGGTTGATGAGCTTGCCGCAATCCTCGGCCACCACGTAACGGAGCACTGCGACTTCGAAGGTGTCGGGGTCGACCTCGGCCACACAGACGTGCGTGGCCTGCGTCCACCCACCGGGCGGGATCGCGTATTCCGATTCCGCGGCGAGCGGGCCGTGGGCGCGGACGATCTCCGCAAAGCTCGACGAGCGAGACGGCGTTCCCCGCACTTCGACGCAGCCGTCGCGCAAATCGAGGTCGGCCGGAGCAGCCTCGAGCAGATCGGCCGCCGCGGTGATGATGGCCTCGCGCAACGCGTTCGCCGCGCCGAGCACCGCGCCGGATGCGAGCGTCGCCGCTCGCGACCCACCGGTACCCACGAGGTTGAACGGTGTGTTATCGGTGTCTCCGGATATGACTTCGATCTCGCCATAGGCGACGCCCAACCGGTCGGCCGCCAGCTGCGCAAGCGTGGTGTGATGGCTCTGACCGTGCGGTATCTGGCTCGTGTGCACGCGAATCCGCCCGTCGGCACCGAGGCGCGCCCACGCCGACTGCGCGCTACGAGGCGACGCGGCAGCACCGAGCGCCAGCGCGTAGTTCTGGGGCCCCGGTGCAGGTTCGAGTACCACCGCGAAACCGACACCACGGAGCACGCCGCGTGCGCGGGCTGCGGCGCACTCGGCGCGCGTCGCTGCGAAGTCGATGCGATCGAACGCGCGGCGAATGGTCTCGGCGATGTCGACGTTTTCTTGGGTTGGCCCCGTGACCATCGCGCGCGGGAAATCGGCTGCCGGGACAAGGTTGCGGAACCGCACGTCGACTGGGTCGAGATCGAGGTCATGGGCGATCGCGTCGAGTAACCGCTCGCGCGCGAACGTCTCGGCTTCCCACGGACCGCGATACGCGACGTAGCTGCCCTTGTTCGACGCGAACACCCGCGCGTCGAAGCGCATGTGCTCGATCGCGTACGGACCCGGGAACAGCACGCGCACGAGCGTGGGGATGATCGAGCTGGGCAGTGTGCCAAGCGGATAGGCGCCCTGGTCGACGCTCATCTGTACCTGCAACGCGCGGATGCGACCGTCGAGATCGACGGCCGCCACCACGTGCAGGCTCTCGTCGCGCGCATGGCCCGCCGTGGTCAGGTTCTCGGAGCGGTCCTCGATCCACTTCACCGGCGCGCCGAGCTCGCGCGCGGCGTGTCCGACCAAGATCTCCTCGCGCATCGGGTACGCCTTCTGCCCGAACGAGCCGCCGATGTCGGCGCAGCGAACCGTGACCGCGCGCTCGTCGAGCCCGAGCAAGGATGCCAACGATGCCCGGAGCGCGTATGGGTTCTGGAACGATGCGTGGATGGTCAGGTGGTCATCGGACCACTCGGCTAGAACCGCACGCCCCTCCATCGGAAGGTTCGCCTGGCGGCTCTGCCGGATGGAGCGACGCACGATGCGTGGCGCGCCGGCGAAATGAAGGTCGGGATCGCCATACTGAAATGTCTCGTCGTAGACCACGTTGGTCTCGAGGTCGTCGAACAGCGGCACGATCGCGTCGTCGAGGGCGTCATCGAGCAGCACCACCGGTTCGAGTGGCTCGAAATTGATCACCACGGCCTCGGCCGCGTCCTCGGCCCGGGCGCGCGAGGACGCGACGACCATCCCCACGATGTCGCCGGCCAGCCGCACCCGAGCGATACACATCGCCTCGATCACCGGCACGGCGAGGCCGGGCGGCCCGACACCTGGCCGCGAGGCAATGCGCCCGACCACGTCGGCACCAGTCCACACGGCCGCCACACCGGGCATCGCGCGCGCACCGGCGGTCTCGACGCCCGTAATGCGCGCGTGCGGCCATGGGCTGCGCACGAACGCCACGTGGAGCGTGCCTGCGGGGAGCAGGTCGTCGACATAGCGCCCGCGACCGGTGAGCAGACGCGGGTCTTCGACACGACGCACACTCGTTCCGGTCCACCGTTGCATCAGCGCCCACCCACGACGTCCATCTTCACACGCGGTTCAGGCCCGTGGATCACCCCGAGGGCGGAAAGCACGCGATCAAGCGGGCGCCCCGGACCTGCGACACTAAGGTCGCGGGCGCACACAACTGCTGGGAGCATCACATGGCGATCGATTTCAGCGTGGACGAAGAGTTCCAGGAACAGCTCGACTGGATGCGGACGTTCGTCGACGAAGAGATCGAGCCCCTTGAGCTGTTCTACGACGACATGTCGGCCGCCAACTGGAAGAAAGCCATCGCACCGCTCAAGCAGCAGGTCCGCGATCGCGGCCTATGGGCGTGCCATCTCGACCCCGAGCTCGGCGGCCAGGGCTTCGGCCAGGTGAAGCTGGCGCTCATGCACGAGATCCTCGGTCGGTGCAGCACCGCGCCGAACGTATTCGGCAACCAGGCGCCCGACTCGGGCAACAGCGAGCTCATCGCGATCGGGGCCACGCCCTATCAGCGCGAAACGTGGCTCGAGCCGCTGCTGCGCGGCGACATCACCTCATCGTTCTCCTTGACCGAACCGCACTACTCGGGCAGCGACCCCACCATGATCAACACCCATGCCGAGCGCGACGGCGACGAGTACGTGATCAACGGCCACAAGTGGTTCGCGTCCAACGCATCGAACGCCGACTTCATCCTTGTGATGGCAGTGACGAACCCCGACAACCCGCCGCACAAGGCGGCGTCGTTCTTCATCGTCCCGAAGGGCACACCGGGCCTGAACATCGTGCGCAACGTGTTCAACATGCACCACCCCTATCCCGGCCACTTCCGCTCGGGAGGCCACGCCGAGATCCTGTTCGAAAACTGCCGCGTGCCGGTCGAGAATCGCGTCGGCAACGAGGGCGACGGTTTCGTGCTCGCGCAGAAGCGCCTCAACGGCGGCCGCATCCATCACGCGATGCGCTGGGTCGGGCAGTGCAACAAGGCGTTCGATCTCATGTGCGAGCGCGCCATCTCCCGCTCGACCAAAGGTCAGTTGCTCATCGAGAAGCAGATGATCCAGGACCTCATCGCGACGTCGTCGGCCGAGATCCGGGCGTTGCGCCTCATGGCGTTGCACTCCGCGTGGGTGTGGGACACCCAGGGCGGATCGAAGGCCCGCGTCGAGATCGCCGAGCTCAAGTTCTGGGGCGCGCAGGTGCTGCACAACGTGATCGACCGGGCCATCCAAGTGCACGGCGCGATGGGTTGGACCATGGATCTTCCCCTCGCCAAGATGTACGTGCTGGCGCGCCAGATGCGCATCGCGGACGGCGCCGACGAGGTACACAAGTCGTTCGTGGCCACAAAGCGGGCCAAGGGCTATACGCCGGTCGACTTCGGGTGGCCTAGCCAACACATCCCGACTCGCAAGGCCGAGCTACGCGAACGATTCGCGTGGCTCATCGACAACGAGATGGCCAACCACTGACAGGGTGCTGAACATGCCCTTGTAGGGGCGGCTCGGTCGGTCTCGGGACTGTTGTGGCCTGGTTTGGTCTGCTTGTTGGCGCGCGATCCCCCTGTGCGGCGTGCGGCTCGTGGCCGCGCCGTGCGTTTGTTGAAGCAGCCTGCGCCAACAAGGTTTATGCGGCAAACGTCGTCGGCGACTGTTTCCTCGCTATCTGCGGTGCATACCGTTTGCGTTCGCGCCTACTGATCGAATCCTTACGCCGATCCGGCTCAGAATCGACGACGCTTTCCCTCCATCACCCCGTAAGCGAGTGCCCGCTCGATCATCGCCCGGGCGGCCATCGAAAGCTTCGTCGCCTCGCCCTGGTTCAATTCGAAGACGTCGGTCGCACGGTCACCCTGGGTGACGACGCGGGCCGAGTGGACGCTTACACCGGCCATCGCGAACGCCGCGGTCACCGCTTGCAACAAGCCGCGCCGATCGGGCGATTCGATGCGGCACACCGTGTGCCACGGGGAGGTGTGATCGTCGAACTCAACGCTTGCGTCGGCTACAGGCCGCAAGACGACCGGCTGATCGAGCAACTCGATCACGGAGCGCTGGAGCACCTCGGCCGACGGCACGAGGTCGGTGACGGTCCGGAACGATGCGACTGCCTGCTGGTCGCCCCACGTGACCGCAAGCGCTTCGCACACGTCGTAGCCCATCTCGGCCAGCGCCTTCGACTCGCGTGCGATCAGCCCGATGCGGTCGCGTGCGGCGAACTCGATTCGCCACTGCCGTTCCCCGAGCGCGGTGACCACGACCCGGACCGATCGCCGGTCGACCGGCGGTTCGCACATCGACGCGTGCCGCACGAGCTCGTCAACGCTCGCGGCGAGCACGTAGGCGCGCGGGGCGACGTTGATCCGATCTCGGACGAACGGCTCGTCGACGCGCCGCATGGCTTCGGCACGCCGCGCCTCGACGACGCTGCTCGCGTCCTCGTTGCCGAGATCGGACCGCAGCACATGTCGCATCAGGCCGTGGAGATCGTGCAGTCGAGCGAGCTCCCAAGATTCGAGGTCGCCGGACAACAGCGCGAGCACGTAGAGGCCGCGCGCCTGTTCCTCGGTCTGCGCATGGGCCGCGAACTGCGCAATGTTCTCCTCGCCGAGTAGGTCGAAACGGGTAGCCGCGTTGGGCAGAAGGTCGTGGTCACGCAGCAGTTCAGCCACGCTCGCCTGGGTGGCCTCGCTCACGCCCATTCGGCGGAGGACCTGTTCGACGAGCTGGAGGCGGTGCTCGGCCGGCACCATGTCGAGCAGGAACGCGGCGAGGGCCACGCGTTCGGGGTGCACGAGCAGGTCACGCTCGCCGAGTTCGCGGAGGCGCGACAGACGCGGCAAGGAGTACACCCCAAGCGGATCGAGGTCGGACAGGTCGCGCTGGCGATGGCTCAGCCCATCCGCCAGCTCGGGGATGGCCCGCTCGAGCACGCCGGTGACGGCCAGGAGACGCCACGACCGGGCCTCGCCCACCTCGAGCAGTTCGAAGAACTTGAGGCGCGCCTCGCGGTCCCAGGTGAGCGGCTCGTCGGGCAGCGTCCCGAACCAGCTCAACAGCCGATCACCGGGTCGGGCGCGTCGCCCCAGCAATGCGGCCTCGAAGGTGACCTCGAGTGCGGAGGTAATCGGTGGGTCATCGACGAGATCGAACCGGCCGTCCTTCACGGCAAACCATTCGTCGACCGCGCGAGCTTCGCCCACCATGGCCGCGCCCGCCCGCTCGCGCACTTTGGTGAGACGCATCTTGAGGATGGGAGGCGTGATGATCGTCGAGGCGATGACCACGAGGAGCACCGCTGCGTAGAGGTCGTCGCCGAAGATGCCCCGCTCGAGGCCGATGGTCGCGAAGATCAGGCCGACCTCGCCACGCGGGATCATGCCGATGCCGACGAGCCAACGATCGCCCTGGCCCTTTCGGAGCACGACCGCTGAGACAAGCTTGCCGGCGACGGCGACGACGAGCAGCAGCGCCGCGTCGCGCAGCACGGCGATCGAGCCGAACTGCGAGACATCGGCCTCGATGCCAATCTGGAGGAAGAACACCGGGATGAACAGGTGACCGACCGGCGTGAACTCGCGATGGATGCGCTCGGAGACGTGCGTGGCCCGCATGGCCAGGCCAGCGACGAACGCACCGATGATCGGGGCGAGCTCGGCCAGGTGCGCGAACTCGGCCACGCCAAGCATGAACGCGAACGTCACGGCGACGAGCGTGCCTGAGGACCTGCTGAAGCGAGAGACCAGCTTGAACAGGTACGGGGCGAACTTGATGCCGAGATACGACGCAACGAGCAGGAAGCCGATCGCCTTCACGATGACCAGGGCGATGCCGCCGGCCGATGCGTTGTTGTCCGCGATGATGCCGACGACGACGGTCAGCACGATGAGGCCGATCACGTCGTCGGCCACCGCCGCACCGAGCACTGTTCTGGCCTCGATCGTCGTCAGTGCGCGCATGTCGCCGAACACTCGCGCCGTGATTCCGACGCTGGTCGCGGTGAGCGCTGCGCCCACGAAGATCGCGGCGTCGCTATCGATACCCAGCGCGATCGCGGCCAGGTAGCCCGTGCCGAAAGGCACCGCGACGCCGACCACGGCGACGCTCAGCGAGGCGCGGCCGACCGCGAGCAGGTCGGCGAGCTCGGTCTCGAGCCCTACGCTGAACAAGAGCAGCAGCACGCCGATCTCGCCGAGCACGATGAGCGTGCCGTCACCCTCTACCCACCCGAGGACCGAGGGGCCAATGACCATGCCGGCGAAGATCTCGCCACACACCGCGGGCAGCCCGAGACGCTCTGCCAGTTCACCAACAACCTTGGCGGCGAGGAGCACCACCAAGATGTCGAGCAGGATCTCCGTCGTGTCCATACCTCCCCGAACGTACGGAGTCGTCGTTGCGGTGCTGCGATCGAATGGTGAACGCTGTGTGAACCACCGCGTTTCGGGGATGTCTCGGCGGCAATGCTCGGCCAAGTCGGCGAGCGTCACGCACGCGACGACAACGCGTCCTCACCTCTGACATATTGTGGCCCTCGGGCGAGAGGGGAACCAATGACCGGACGACTGGCGGGGAAGGTCGCGCTCATTTCCGGATCCGCGCGTGGCCAAGGGGCCACCGAAGCCGCGATGTTCGTGCGCGAGGGCGCGTGCGTGGTCGTGAGCGACGTGCTGGACGATCTGGGTCGAGCGACCGCGGAGGCGCTCGGTGACCGCGCCTGCTACGTGCACCTCGACGTCACCGACGTCGACCACTGGCAGCGAGCGGTCGACGAGGCCGAGCGGAGATTCGGGCACCTCGACGTGCTTGTGAACAACGCCGGCATCGGGATCCCGCCGCTCCCCATGGTGAGGACCACCGAGGAACAACATCGCCTGACGATGAGCATCAACCTCGACGGCGTATGGCGCGGCATCCGCGCCGCCGCACCCGCGATGAAGCGCGCCGGTGGAGGATCGATCGTGAACATCTCGTCAATCGACGGCCTCGTGGGTGTCGGCTACATGGCGAGCTACGTCGCCAGCAAGTTCGCCGTGACCGGACTCACCATGGCCGCGGCGCTCGAGCTTGGCCGTGACAACATCCGCGTCAACTCGGTCCACCCTGGCGTCGTTGCGACACCGATGCTCGATGCCGCACCCCCGGCTGTGCTCGAGCGGTTGGACCGGCTCATGCGGCAGCAGCCGATCGCCCGGATCGGGCGGCCCGAGGAAATCGCGAACGTCGTGCTGTTCCTCGCGAGCGACGAGGCGTCGTACGTCACGGGAACCGGGATCGTCGTCGACGGTGGCCATCTCGCCGGACCATGGCGTGAACCCATCGACTGACCGAGATCGCGCTGCGATGCGACGTCCAGTCCGGACCTCGGCGTCGGCGCTGACGAGTCAGTGCCGAGGAGGTGCGCACGCACCCAACTCGGCACCCTGGGACTCGACCACCAAACCGTGAACTACGTAGGACCTGGTGGAGGTGAGCGGAATCGAACCGCCGACCTCTTCGTTGCGAACGAAGCGCTCTAGCCAACTGAGCTACACCCCCATGGGCGAGTGCAGATGTTACCGGGCCCTCCGCCTCATAGTCGTGCCCGGTACGGAAAATCCCTTCAGCGGGTACGCGACCGGCGAGAACATCGGCCAGGGGCCGTCAGTCGACGCGGTCGACGGGACGTTCATCCAGTCGCCGAAGCACCGGGCCAATCTGCGCGATCCCCGGTGGAGCTGGGCGGGCGCCGGAATCGCCCGTCCTTCGAACGGCGCCGTACGTGTCGTGTAGCTGTTCTGCTACTACTGAACGGCGCTCAGCCGCCGGCGGCGCGCCGGTCCATAGAGCTGACCGATGCGATGTCATCGTCAAGCATTGGGACCGGTCGCCCGTCAACGCCACGGGGCACGGCGCCCTTGCGTTCGTTGGACAATGTGACGAGGGACGAGCGCCGCATACCGGCCCGGTTCGAGCGCTCCCACGACAGGTAGACGAACCCGACGAGCAGCGCATCGACCACCAGGTGACCGAACAGCAACGCACGGCTCGCCACGAGGCCGCCGATCAGCGTGACGAATGCGAGGGTCACGAGCACGGACACCGCGGCCACCCGCCGTATCGCGGCCTCGGCGCGGGTTCGCGGCATCATCGTGGAACGCACCTCGACCGGAGGCGCGGGGCGACGTTGTGCCGCGGCCGCCGGTGCGCCGGGATGGGCGGCCTCCATGGGGGATTGACCCGTGGCGCCGGTGCGGGGACGCGGCGAGTTCACGGCCGATGCGGGCCGAGCGAGCGTCGCCCGGGAGCTCGATCCCAGGGGGCGCGATCCCGAGGGCCGAGTGCGGCCGAGACCCGACAGCTGCTGGTTGAACGACTTGACCGAGTTGTTCCGGCGCGGGGCGCCACCACGGTTGCGGAGGTCGGGCAGCAAGATCGCGGCCCACGCGCTGGCGAGCAACACGATGGCGATGAACGTAAGTCCCACTCGTCAATCCTGCCTGGTTCTTCGCGGTGCACGGGGTCGGGCGCGGGTCCGCCACGTCGCGGAAGTAGTTAGAAGATTTTACTACGAAATGGTTACGGACGCAAAGAAGCGACCGGTAGGACAGTTGCGTCGATCACCCGTCGAGCCACCAGGTCGGCCAACGAACGCCCTCGGCGCGAAAGCACCACAACCGGAGGATCTCCCCACTCGACGATTTGGACAAGGCCATCATCGATGAGCTCGCGCACGACCGACGGCGAGATGTCGAGGGCGAACCCGTCGGCTAGCCGCACCCCAAGCAGCACCCGCTCGGCGACGCGCGCCCCGACGTCGAGCGTCTCGTGGCCCGCAACAGGAAGCCGACCTGCCGCAACACTCGCGGCGTAGGTGTCGGGGTGGGCGACGTTCCACCAACGGGTGCCCCCGACATGGCTGTGCGCGCCCGGACCGATACCCCACCAATGATGGTTATGCCAGTACAACACGTTGTGGCGACAACGCGCCCCGGCAGACCTGGCCCAGTTCGACAGCTCATACCATCCGTACCCGGCGGCCGCGAGCACGTCGTCGGCGTGGTCGTATCGACGCACGAGCACATCCTCGTCGGGCTCGGGCAGGAGGCCACGGCGAACCTGCGCCGCGAGCCGGGTGCGCGGTTCAATTGTGAGGGCGTAGGCGCTGACGTGATCCGGGTCGGCGGCGATCGCCGCATCGAGGCTGGCCTGCCAGTCGGCATCGGTCTCCCCGGGGGTGCCGTAGATCAGATCGAGGCTGACATGCTCGAAGCCGGCGGCATGTGCGTCACGAACTGCGCGCGTCGCCGCACCCGGGGTGTGGGACCGCTCGAGCACGGCCAGAACCGCTGCCCGAGCGCTCTGCATACCGAACGACAGCCGGGTGACGCCACCGGAGCGGAGCTCGTCGAGCGCCCGACGGTCGACCGAGTCGGGGTTGGCCTCGACGGTGACCTCAAGGTCGGGGGCCGTGGGGAACTCGGCTTGCACCGCGGCGAGGATCGACACCAACTCGGCCGGTTCGAGGGCGGTGGGCGTGCCGCCGCCGAAGAACACGGTGCTCACGGGCGGTACGTCGGGGCCGAGCGCGGCACGAGCCAGGCTGATCTCTCGCCGAGCGGCTTCGGCGTAGCCGCGGCGCAGATCGCGACCGCCAAGATCGGACGTGGTGTAGGTGTTGAACGCGCAGTACCCGCAACGCGACGCGCAAAAAGGCACGTGAACGTAGATCCCGAACGGCACGCCCACCACTTCGGCGAGCGCAGAGCGCGGCAGCGCCTCGAACCGCGCCGCGGGGAGCAGCGTCAACTCGCCGGGTCGCGCCGGTACGTGCCTGACTTGCCGCCCATCTTCTCCCACAGGGCCAGGTCGCTGATGACCATGCCGCGGTCCATGGACTTGCACATGTCGTAGATGGCGAGCGCGGCGACCGAGCAGGCGGTCAGGGCTTCCATCTCGACGCCGGTGCGGTCGACGGTTTCGACCTGCGCCTCGACCTCGACGTAATCGTCCTCGATCTCGAAGTTGACGAACACCGACCCGACGAGCAGCGGGTGGCACAACGGGATCAGGTCAGACGTGCGCTTCGCGGCCTGGATACCGGCGATCCGCGCCACAGCGAGCACATCACCCTTGGAGATCGCGCCGCGCGCAACGGCGGACGCGGTCTCGGGCTTCATGTAGACCCGACACCGTGCGTTGGCCCGGCGATGCGTGGCCTCCTTCGGCGTGACGTCGACCATGCGCGCCCGGCCGAGCGGGTCGAGGTGCGTAAACCCGTGATCCGACATGGTCGGGAGTCTAGGCACGCGCCCGGTCCTCAGCGCGCGGCGCGGATCGCGACAACGCCTGCCTTGGCCACCGCAGCTTCGCCCCCGAACACGAACGCGGTGTCGCCGAGCACGGCGACCGATGAGCTCGACGCGGGCTCAGGAAGCAACCCGGCCGGCGTCGCCGCGCCGGTGACCAGATCGATGTGCAGGATCTGGTCGGTGATTTCGTTCCCGTGGCGACCCCCGGCGACGAACACCGATCCTTGGAGCACGAACCCGACCGCACCTGAAAGCGGTGCCGGCAGCAGGCCGATCTGGGTGACGGCCCCGTCGGTGGGGTCGATGCGCAGGATGCGCGCCGAGGCCACGCCGTTCTCCTCCCCGCCGATGAGGTAGAGGAACGCGCCGACCCCGACGAGCGTGCCGCGCCGGTTGCCCTGGATCAGCACCCCGATCTGGCGGAAGGTCGTGCCGTCGGCCGACGCGAGCATCGTCAATGGTTCCTTCGCTCCGTCGTAACCACCCACGATGTACAGCGTCTTGTCGAGCACGACGGCCTGAGCCTCGGTGCGTGCTTCGGGGAGCCGCCCGACGATCGACACCTTGCCGTCGACGAACGCCCCGACGTTGGCCGTGGGCTTCGCGTCGCCACCGCCGCCGATGGACAGCGGCCGGTTCGCAAAGGTGACCGCTGCTGCGCCCTGAACTGGCTCCGGTAGCGGGGCGAGCGCGGTGAAAAGTCCGGTCGATGGTTCGTAGCGCAGCACCTGGGTCAGCGATGCGCCCTTCGTGTTGCGACCACCGAAGAGGGCGATCGTCGAGCCATCGACGGTGACCGCGGCGCGCGACAGCGCCGCGGGCAGCGGAGTCGCGGTGATCGACGCGTTCACCTCGGTGGGGGACGCGATCGTCGCGGTGGGGGCAACGGTGCCCGTGGTCTCGACCGCGTCCTTGACCGCAGTGGCGACCCGCTCGTCATCACCCGAGGCCAGGCCGATCACGTAGAGCAGCGCCAACACCGTGCCCGCCGCGAACACGACTCGGCCGCGGCCCCGGGGGATGCTGGGACGACGGCGTCGGCGGATGTCGAGCGTGCCTACGCGCATCGGCGACATGATCGGCGGGAGGGGGCGTCGGGTATGCACGGGGCGACAGCCTCGCAGCTGGTCGGCTCAGCCGCCGATCTGGCTCATCGATTTGTGGGGCCGGATGAACTGCACCTGGTTGATCTGATGCCCGGCCCACTTCGCGAGCACCGCGCCTTCGATGCATGCCGACAGTTCGTCGTCGGAGGCACCGCTGCGCATCAACCCTCGCACGTCGTACTCCTCCAAGCCGAAGAGGCAATTGCGGAACTTGCCCTCGGCCGTGAGCCGGACGCGATCGCACGTGTCGCAGAACGCGTTCGTCACGCTGGCGACGATGCCGATCTCGCCCTGACCGTCGATGTAGCGATACCGCATGGCCGGCGCGTTCGAGGAGGGCATCGGTTCGAGCGGGTGCACCGACCCGATCCGTTCGACGATCTCGGCCGCGGTGACGACGGACTCGTTGGTCCAGTTCTGGTCGGCATCGAGCGGCATGAACTCGATGAACCGCACCACGACGCCCTTCTCGCGACCGAAGCGGGCGAAGTCGAGCAATTCGTCGTCGTTGACGCCGCGCATCATGACCGCGTTGATCTTGACGGGCGCGAGCCCAGCTTCGAGCGCCGCATCGATGCCGTCGAGAACCTTGTCCAGTTCGTCGCGACGGGTGATGGCAATGAAGCGGTCGCGGTCGAAGGTGTCGAGCGAGATGTTGATGCGCTTGAGGCCCGCCGCCGCAAGGTCGTGGGCCACGAGGCGCAGCGTGGCGCCGTTGGTCGTGAGCGCGAGATCGACCGGAAGGGCGGCCAGCTTCTCGACGAGCACCGGGAGGTGGGCCCGGACGGTGGGCTCGCCTCCGGTGAGGCGGATGCTCTCGATGCCGTGCCGTTCGACGAGCAGCCGCGCCAACCGTTCGATCTCCTCGAAGGAGAGGATGTCGTTGCGGTGCAGCCACTGCATGCCCTCTTCGGGCATGCAGTAGGTGCAACGGAAGTTGCAGCGGTCGGTGATCGAGATGCGGAGATCACGGTGGCGTCGCCCGAAGGTGTCGATCAGCGGACGTTCCATGAGGTGAGGCTAGACATCCTGCCGGCCGATGTCATCCCGGCCGTCGACGCGAACGGCGCGGCTTCTCTCGCCGATGCCGGCATCCTGCGCCAGACTCACCGCGACGAGCAACTTGACGTTGCGGGGCAAGTGTTTCGATACGTCGGCCGCGTCAGAGCAGCAGAAGGTCGACATTGCCGCCAACGGCGACACCAACGCCGTCGGGGAGCACCGCGAGCGCGCTCGCGTTGGCCATCGCGGTGAGATGGTGACTGCCCTGCCCCCCGGCGGAGCGGACGTGGTAGCGACCGTCACCTTCGAGCGTCGCGATGACCCGATTGAAATGCACCTTGCCATCGAGGCGGCGCACGAATGCCTCGTCGGCCACCGCTCTCACCGGGGCCCGCATCCAGGCCCGGGGAGCGAAGCCCATCATCTTGCGCAGCGCAGGCCGGGCGAACAGCTCGTAGCTCACCATCGAAGACACCGGGTTCCCCGGCAACCCGAACACCGGCACGCCTTGCACCGTGCCGAAGGCCAGCGGCTTCGCCGGCTTGATTGCGACCTGCATCCACCGCATGTCACCGATTCGGTCGAGGACTACTTTGACGTAGTCGAACGCTCCCATGCTCACCCCGCCGGAGGTGACGAGCGCATCGCACTGGCCGACCGCCCGCTCGATCGCTGCGGTGATGTCGGCTTCGTTGTCGCGTACGAGGCCGAGGTCGACCCCGACGCATCCCGACTGGTCGAGCATCGCCAACAATGTGTGGCGGTTCGAGTCACGGATCTGGCCCGGCAACAAGGGCTGGTCGCCTTCGATCAACTCGTCGCCGGTGGAGATCACCCCGACGCGCGGGCGGGGGTGCACGAGCACCGACAACCGGCCGAGCGACGCCAGAACCCCGAGATGACCGGCGGACAGCACGACACCCGGCGAGAACACGAGCTGGCCGGGGCGGACGTCCTCGCCTGCGTTGCGCACCGATGCGCCGGGCTCGACCGAGCGACTCACGTGCACCGTGGTGCCATCGGCGCTGAGCTCCGTGAGCTCGACCATGACCGCCGCGTCCGCACCGTTGGGCATCGGTGCGCCGGTCATGATGCGCAGCGCCTCGCCCGCGCCGACTGGGTGCGCGAACGCCGCTCCGGCGGCGAGCGTGCCGATGACCCGAAGGGTGACCGGCGCCGCGGCGACGTCGGCGGAGCGCACCGCGAAGCCGTCGACCGCGGTGTTCGCGAACGGCGGGATCGACTCGGTCGCCACGACCTCCTCGGCCAGCACCAGGCCCAAAGCCGCGCGCAGCGCGACGACCGAAGGGGTGCTCACCCGGCACCCAGCCAGCACGTACTCGCGAGCATCTTCCAGGCTGATCACCGGCCGAGGTTACCCACGGGCGGCGAGATCACCGTGCCCGCATCGGCAGCTCGGTGCCGCGGAGGAGCCGGCTGATGTTCGCCCGATGGCGCAGGATCACGAGCAGGCTTACCGCTGCGGTGAGCGCTGTCTCGCGCAGTCCCCGCCCAGAGAGGGCGACGAGCGGCGAAAGAAGCGCGGCCATGGTGATCGAAGCGATCGCCGCGACACGCCACCGCCGGGCGACGAGGAGGAACACCACGATCAACGCCGCCGAGACGACGGGGTGCAACACGACCGCTCCCCCGCCGGTGGTTGCGACGCCCTTGCCGCCTCTTCGCACGCCGGGTATGGCGACGACATGGCCGAGCACGGCGGCCACCCAGCACCAGGTCGCGAGCGGGCGGCCCGACACGGCCAGCGCGGTCGCCGTGGGAATGGCGCCCTTGGCCAGGTCGACGACCAGCACCAACGCGCCCGCTGCACGTCCGGCAGTGCGGTACACGTTCGAGGCGCCTGGGTTCCCCGAGCCTTCTCGCAACGGATCGTGGCCCATGCGACGACCGACGATGTGCGCGGTCGGAAACGAACCGACCAGATACGACGCGACGATCCCAGCCACAGCACCGACGACCATTCGAACCATGGTAGGTGGTGGGCGTGCACCGACGCCGCTACGATCGTTGGCACTCCAAACCCGCGAGTGCCAACGAGACAACTGTGCTCGTCGGTTCCCCCGAGGCTGCCGCCGGAGGCCGTCCGCACATGCCCACGTACGAATACCGCTGCCGGGACTGTGGCTACGACTTCGAAGCCGTGCAGTCCTTCAGCGACGATGCCCTGACCGAGTGCCCACAGTGTGCAGGCTCGTTGCGCAAGATCTTCGGCAACATCGGCGTCACATTCAAAGGCAGCGGCTTCTACAAGAACGATCACGGCGGCCGTTCGAAGACCAGCGCCGGCGAGTCCTCCTCATCGGACTCGTCCTCGTCGACGTCCTCGAGCAGCGAGTCGACGTCCTCGAGCAGCGAGTCGTCGTCCTCATCTTCGAGTAGCGACTCCAGCGCGAAGCCGGCCACGCCGGCTCCGGCCGCCGCCAAGTCCAGCGACTGACCTCCTCGACTACGCCTGGCGCCTCCAGCTAGGCCTGGGCCCACTGGTCAGGCGCGGCCGGTGATCGATCGCCGGGCCCAACTCGTGGGCCGCAGCCACGACATCGGCACCGATCACCATGCCGGGCCGGCGCGCCGCGTGCCGGCGGCGATCAAGCAGAAGGCGCCGACGAGCGCTGCGGGCACTGCCGAGCGCGCGAGACGCCACGCGAGTCGACCGTCCCTCTCGCCGGAGGCGCAGGCCGCAAGGCCGATCGATTGGCTTCAGCTGCCGCTGAGGGTGACCTCGGCGATGACCAGTGAGACCGATCCGGTTCCACTCGGTTGCCATTCGAGATCGGCACCAACGGCGCAAATACCAGTCAACAGCCGCGGCAATGTCGAGCCGAGCGTGGCCTCGCGGATGGGTTCGGCGAGCGCGCCGCCGCGGATCATCATCCCTTCGACGCCCACGCTGAAGTCACCGCTGACCGCGTTGACGCCGGAGTGCAGCCCCGACATCGAGGTCACGAACAGGCCGAGCTCGACCGATGCGAGCAGATCTTCGAGAGCACCCGAGCCCGGTACGACCTGAAGCGCCGCGGCACCGACGCCGGGCGTGGAGCGCGCCCCGCGCGCCGCCGATGCAGTGGTGGTCGTGCCCATGCGACGAGCCGTGTAGGTGTTGTGGAGGTAACCACCGAGCACGCCCGCTTCGAGCAGCGAGACACGGCGACACACGAGGCCCTCGCCGTCGTGGGAGTCGGCGCCGAAGGACCGGACATCGGTTGGGTCGTCGACGAGGGTGAGCAACGGCGACGCGATCTGTTCGCCGATGCGACCGGCGAACAGCGAACGACCTTTCAACACGGCCGACGCCGAGAGCATGCCCCCGATGAGGCCGAACATGGTGGCCGCCATGCGCGGCTCGAGCACGATCGCGAGCCGCGTGGTGGGGGGCTTGGTGGCACCGAGGCACTGCGTAGCCCGACGCACTGCATCGATAGCCGCGACGTTCGCGTCGAGGTCGTGCGTGCTGCGACCGTACGTGGCACCAGCACCCGTGGTGGTGCCCGACTGATCCTTGGCCAGCGCGCTCACCGAGAGCGACGCGAACGTACCGCGATCGTGGACCTCGACGCCCATGTTCGAAACGATCGCGCGCTCGCCGATCGAGTCGGAATAGCTCGCGGCGCGCACACCGACGATTCGCGGATCGGCGGCGCGCACCTGTGCTTCGAGCGCGATGGCCTGCGCGATCTTCCAGTCGGCATCGCGCTCGACGACGTCGGCGCACCACAGATCGAGTGGGTGACGCGTGGGACCCTTGGGCACGGCCAGACCGTTTGCCTCGTCGGGCTGAGCGAAGCTCGCGTTGTCGCGCGCATCGTCGAGCAGCAGCGCCACCACATCGCGATCGAGCGATCCTGCCGACGCGAATCCTTGACGTCCGTCGATCACCACGCGTACGCCGATGCCGGCCGAGCCCGCCTGGGTGAACGCCTCGATCTCGCCGTTGTACGCGCGCGCGCTCGTTGACGACCCGCGCGAGGCGTACACCTCGACTTGTTCCCCAGGACGCGCCCGATCGAGCAGCCGCGACGCTATGCCGACGAGTCCCTCGTCGGCGCTCACGCGCCCGACATCGTGATGTCGGCGACCACCATCGACACACCCGCCGCACTCATCGGCAACCACTCGACGTCGCCGCCGATGGCCACGACATCGAGGAGCATCTTCTGGATGGTGGACGCGATGGTGAGCTCGCGCACCGGTTCGGCTAGCGCACCGCCGCGGATCATGAGCCCTTCGGCGCCGGTGGAGAAGTCTCCGCTGACCGGGTTGACCCCCGAGTGCAAACCTGAAACGTCCTGCACCAAAAGCCCGTGGTCGATGCCCGCCACGAGCTCGGGCTGGGTCGCAGTGCCCGGCACGAGTTGCAGCGACATCGGGCCGACTCCCGGTGTCGACTTGAAACCGCCGCGCACCGCAGAACCGGTGGAGCGCGTACCCGTACGCCGCGCCGTGTACGCGTTGTGCAGGAACCGTTCGATGCGACCATCCCCGATGAGCACGTTGCGTCGGGTCGCCAGACCTTCGCCGTCGACCGTGGTGGCCGTGTACGAATCGCGCCACGTGGGGTCATCGACGAGCGTGAAGAACTCGGGCGCAACAAGATCACCCAGGCGATCGGCGAACAACGACCGGCCCTTCAACACGGACTCGCCCGACAGTGTCGAGCCCAGGATGCCGAGGAACTGCGCCGTCACCCACGGGGTGAGTACGACGGTGAGGCGTTCGGTGCTGGGCTTCTTCGCCCCGAGCAGGCGTGTTGCGCGTTCAGCAGATTCGCGCGCACAACGCTCGATGTCGAGCTCAGCCGGGGCACGGCCGACGCTCCAACCGAAGCCGTTCTGCGTCTCGCCGTTCTCCTCGGCCAGCGTGTACACGCTGACGAAGCAACCAGTCTCGCGGCCGGTGCGGCGGATGCCCGCGGTGGACACGATCGCATACTCGTGCACCGTGTCGACGTACTCGGCCGACTCGATGCCGATGATGCGCGAGTCGGCGGCCAGCGTGAGCCGTTCGAGCTCGATGGCGAGGTCGATCTTCTTGTCGGTGGCGAAGTCGAGCAGTGCGGCGTCGAAGAGCTCGAGCAGGGCCGGCTCGACCCCATCGGGCTCGGCAATGCCGGCGTGCTCGTCGACCGTGCCGAACTGCGCGTTGTCGCGTGCGTCGGCCATCGTCTCGGCGAGCACGTCGGCGTCGAGCGTGCCAGCCCACGCGAACCCTTGGCGTCCGCCGACCACCACGCGCACACCCACGCCTTGCGATTCGGCGGACGAGAACGACTCAACCTCGCCGCCGTACGCGCGCACTTCGGTCTCGCGATCATGCACCGCGTAGATCTCGACCTGTTCGTTGTCGCGCGCCAGACCAAGGACGCGCTCTGCAATGTCGACGAGCTCAGCCATGGTGTCGGGTCACGCAGCCGTTCCGCCGATGGTCATCGCGGTGACCCGGAGCGTGGGCGTACCGTCACCGACGGGCACGCCTTGGCCGTCCTTGCCGCACGTACCCGGGTGCCCCATCGCGAAGTCGTTGCCCAGCGCGTCGATGTCGCCGAGCACCTGCGGGCCGTTTCCGATGAGGTTTCCTTCGCGCAGCGGCTCGGTGATCTTGCCGTCCTCGATGAGGTACGCCTCGAGCATGCCGAACACGAAGTCGCCGGTCGCCGTGTTCACCTGGCCACCACCGAGCTGCGCGACGTAGACGCCCCAGCTGGTGCTCGCGATGATGTCGGCTGGATCTTCGGCGCCGTTGGCGATGACCGTGTTGCTCATACGAACCATGGGCAGATGCTGATAGCTCTGACGGCGGCCGTTACTCGAAGTCGGTCGGCCTTCCTTGCGTGCCCGGAGGTGGTCCCACATGTAGTCGGTGAGCACGCCGTCCTGGATGAGCACGTTGCGCGCCGCCGGATGGCCTTCGTCGTCGATGCCGAAGCAACCCCACTCGCCGGCCATGGTGCCGTCGTCGATGAGGGTGACGAGGGGGCTTGCCACCATCTCGCCGCGTCGACCGGCGAAAACCGACGCCGACTTCGCGATGAGGTCAGCCTCGAGGCCGTGACCGCACGCTTCGTGGAACAGCACGCCGCCGCCGCCGGGCCCGACGACGACGGGCATGGATCCGGACGGCGCAGGGCGGGCCCGCAACTTGGTGAGCGCGCGCTCCGCGGCGTGCGTGGCGAGCTGCTCGACCTGGTAGGTGTCGAACAGCTCGAAGCCGACGGTGTGACCAGCCGACTCGCGACCGGTTTGCATGCCGGTGTCGCCGGAGGCGACCACCGAGACGCTGAACATCGTGCGCACCACTTGGTCCTCGGCCAGGAGGCCGTCGCTGTTGGCGACCAGGATGCGGCGGCGGCTGTCGCCGTAGTTCGCGGCGACCTGGCGAATGGCCGGACCGGACGCCCGGGCCGCGTGATCGGCACGCTGGAGGAGCTCGACCTTGCGGGCCTTCGCGACCTCGGACGGGAAGATGCGCACCGTGCTCGCGTTGTGGGTAGGGCGGCGGGTGAGGGCCACGGCTCGCACGCCTCCACCACCACCACGCGCCGCGGCAGCGGCGGCATCGGCTGCGGCGCTCAGACCCTCGGGCGAAAGGTCGGCGGTGTGGGCGAATCCCGTGGTCTCGCCCACAACGACCCGCACACCGGCGCCTCGATCATGGCCCGACGTCAGCTCCTCGACCTTGCCGTCGTCGAGGTAGGCCGACGAGGAACGCCGGTCCTCGACGAAGATTTCGGCGAACGAACCGCCGCGCCGCAACGCGGCGTCGAGCGTCGACCGGATGACCGACTCGTCGAGCAGAGTTGCTCCATGAGATGACCTATCACCTGTGGTCACGGGCGCCACCTTCCGTTGAGCGACCGCCCAGGCGTAGGCCGATTGACGGTCACCGAGGCGAGGCGCATATCGTAGCGGTGTGCCCCCAAAACCTGGATCCACGGCAACAGTGTCGATGACGGTCACCGATGCGGACACCGCGATCGCGTGGCGATCCGGAAGCGTCCCCGTGCTCGCCACCCCGCGTGTCATCGCGCTGTGCGAGGAAGCGTCCGTCGCCGCCCTGGGCGACGCCCTGCGCGAGGGCGAGACCTCCGTGGGGATGCGGGTGCAGATCGACCATGTGCAGCCCACCGCCATCGGCGGCACCGTTTCGGCCCAGGCCACCCTCGAAAAAGTCGAAGGCCGCCGGCTCACCTTCACAGTCAACGCGCACGACGAGCGAGGCCTCATTGCCGCAGGCCGGGTCACCCGCGTCCTCGTCGAGACCGCCCGCTTCCTCGACAAGATGAGCTGACTCGCGCGCAAATCAGCCGAGGGACGACACCCTCGGGTAGGTGTCGTCGGGGTCGGTGAGCACGTTCACGACGTAGGGCACGCCGGAAGCGAAGGCCCGCTCAAGCGCAGGTCGGATGTCGCGCGGATCGGTCACGAGCTCGCCGCCGCCGCCGAGCGAGGTACACACCTGGTCATAGCGCGTTCCCGGCCGGAGCTCGGCCAGCACGTCGTAGCCATAGAGGGCGCGCATCGGGCCGCGCTCGAGCGCCCAGATGCCGTTGTTGCCGATCACGATGGTGGCCGCGACGTCGTGCCGGATGAGCGTGTCGAGATCGCCGAGGCTGAAACCGGCCGCGCCATCGCCGAGCATGACCACGCACTGCGTGTCGGGCGTGGCGGCATGGGCTGCGAGTGCGTACCCCATCGACGTGCCGAGACACCCGAAGGGTCCCGCGTCGAGCCAACGCCCGGGCAAGTGGCTGTCGAGGTACTTGCCGGCGTAGCTGACGAAGTCGCCACCGTCGCAGACGACCACCGCGTCGCGATCGAGCACGCGTCGGAGCTCGCCGTAGATGCGCGTGGGCTTGATCAACGGTGCGTCGGCCGCGAGCAGCGGGGCTTCGGCGTGGATCGCCGCGAGCTCGGCGTCGCGCAAGCGCTCCAGCCACGGTTCGTGGTCGGCACGCTGGCCACCGTGTTGCGCGCACGCGGTGAGCACGGTCACGAGATCACCGACCACCGTCGCGGCCAACGGACGATGGGTGCAGGCGCGCTCGGGGGACTCGACCACGTGCACGACATCGGCTGCGCCGAAGTCCCCGAAGCTCAGCCGGAAGTCGAGCGGCGTGCCGACGACCACCACGAGGTCGGCCTCGCGCTTGAGGAGGCCTCGCGTGCGGCTGAACGCGAGCTCGTGGTCGGCCGGAAGACAGCCGCGGCCCATGCCGTTCGCGAACACCGGGACGCGCAGGTGCTCCGCCGCGGCGGTGAGGTGCTCCCACGCCCCTTCCCAATACACGTCGGTGCCGGCGATGATGGCCGGGCGCGACGCGCTCGCGAGGCGTCCGGCGAGGGCGGCGACCTGTTCGGGGTCGGGCTCGCCGGCGCGCGGCACGGGGGTCGGGGTCCAGTCGGCCGACCCCGGGGCGAACAGTGTGTCGAGCGGGTAGTCGACAAAGACCGGGCCCCGATGCGGCGAAAGCGCGACGACGACTGCTTCGGCGGTGGCCGTGGCGATCGCGTCGACGTCGTGCACCGTGTGCGCATGCTTCGTGATCGACGTCATCATCGGCACGTGGTCGAACTCCTGCAGGGCGCCTCGTCCCCAACCACCGTCGGACGATCGGCCGCCGAGCACCACGACGGGCGACCCGTTGAACATCGCCCCAGTGACCGCGCTGACGCCGTTCGTGACGCCGGGGCCAGCGGTGAGCGCGGCGACTCCGGCTCGCCGTGTGAGCTTGGCGAAGCCCTCGGCCGCGAACACGGCGGTCTGCTCGTGCCGTACGTCGAACAGTCGGACGTCACCCCGCTTCACGGCGGCGTCGTACAGCGGAAAGATGTGCCCGCCTGACAGGGTGAACAGTGCATCGACGCCATTGGCCACGAGCGCGTCGACTGCCAGATCACCGCCGTGGCCGACGACCGAGCGAACTGGGCCCGGCCGGGGTTGGATTGAGGAGTCTTGAGACGAGGGGTCGACCACGACCGAACGTTACGCGGTGTCGGCCGAGCCCGCATTCGGTCGTGCGGCTCGCAGGGTCCGGTGCAATCGATAGTCTCGGACACTTCGGTGAGGGAGGCGATGGCACCCGTGATGCAGACGAGCAAGCCACAGCCGCCTGCGCCGACTTCGTCGCACCCCCATCTTCGTTGGTGGGTCGAGATCACCCTCGTGCTGTTCTTCTACGGCATCTACTCCGCGGTGCGGAACCAGTTCGGCTCGGCCACGGTGTCGCCCCAGCGCGCGCTGCAGAACGCCACCGAGATCATCGACATCGAGCGAGCGTTCGGCCTTTTCCAAGAACAGCACCTCCAGTCGCTGTTCCTCGGCTGGGACTGGTTCATGCGGGCGTGGAACATCTTCTACGGCACGTTCCACTTCGTCGTCACGATCTTCGCGATGGTGTGGCTGTATCGGCGCCAACCGCGGCGCTACACCCAGT
>Ga0114966_10000755_pt1 | contig 30767 bp, 21 predicted proteins | sample M_130207_XF_Meta_FD_87029 | JGI IMG/M metagenome (GOLD analysis project Ga0114966, IMG submission 87029) | Freshwater microbial communities from Lake Montjoie, Canada to study carbon cycling - M_130207_XF_MetaG | ecosystem: Environmental > Aquatic > Freshwater > Lake | place: Lake Montjoie... | reverse complement strand
CAACTTGGGGACATCAGGTGCCAGTCGATAGGTGGCTAGGCCAGTCTTGGAATGTGTCAAACGATGGAGCGCCACCGTGTTCCTTCCCGCCGAGCGTGGGACGAAGCACCCCCCTTCATTTCGCCAGTTGCTTCCCGTCGGGGCACTCAAACCAAAATGGTGCAGTCCATTTTGCGATGAGATGTGGCGGAGCAACTGAACCGTATCCGTTGACGACTCCGTTTGAACTTCGCCAAGCGGCATGATGCGACGGCGTGCGTTCTCGCCGTTTCTCAAACCGGAAAAAGAACCCCGAATCTCGGTTAATTCTGATCTCGACCATGACAAGTATTCCTCTGCATCCAACAAGACTCGATAGAGCGTCGCGCGGGCGTATGTCTTGGGCGGCGGGACTGTGGGGCGGCTGGATGTGTTCGTGGACGTTGGAACAGAACGAATTGGCGTCGTGACCGGGGTCGATGAAGCGGCACCAACAGCGCTGCTTCCGGAAGTGCTGCGTGCCACTCGGAAGCCCACATGATGGCCAATGTAGCCCCCGTGATATCGCAATCGAAATGCCGCACGGGCGTTCACCGGATAGTTGAAATGGGAACCGCCTCGCAGCACACGATACGATTGAAACTCGTTCTTCACGGGATCGGGTGTTGTACCGGTGCGAGTCTGGTAGAGCTGGTCGTCATAAACATCGAAACACCACTCGGAAACGTTGCCGTGCATGTCGAACAGGCCGAAGGCGTTTTGCTTGTAGGAGCCGACACTCGTGGTGCGGGTGCGCGATTCGGCATCTTGGTTAGTCGTTCCGTAGGGTACGGCTCCATCAACGTTGGCTTCGCTGCCGTTGCTGGAACTGCCGAAATGAAACGGCGTCGCAGTGCCAGCTCGGCAAACATATTCCCACTCGGCTTCGGTCGGCAGTCGATAGCCGTTCCTGCCGTTCCCGCCGTTCATGGTAACCGTGGCAGCCCGAATGGCGCTCGCTTCGCGAACGACTTCTGTCAGCTTGTAATACGCGGGCAGACCGTCCTTCTCACTCAGTTTGTTACAGAACTCGATGGCATCGAACCATGAGACATTTTCGACAGGGAAGTGGCTCGTATCCATTCCAGTCACCCGCCCGCTATATGCTCCGGTCTTCGAGGTCAGGCTGGGGTTGTGGCCCATCACGGCCTGATACTGGCTCTGTGTGACTTCATGTGTGCCCACGTAGAACGGCTTGGTGATTTGCACGGAGTGCTGCGGCCCTTCGTCCCAACTTCGTGACGCTTCCGTGGCGGGAGACCCCATCAAGAATGTCCCCGCCGGAATGAGAGCCAACTTCATGGTGGTGGACGACGACGTGATCGACTGCGCCAACGGATTGGGTTCTGAGCCGCCGTGTGAACCGGGAATTGGCGTTGTCTTTGTTGGAGGCCCGGTTCGTTCCGGTGACTTCATCGGCCCCGATACTTGACTGGTCGCAAGATAGTTTCTGACCAAGAAGCCGACCGCACCGAAAATCACGGCGACGAGGAGAACTGCAAAGATCACTTGGCTCGGTTCGACGACACGACCAGCAGGATCAAAGATTTGCCGTTGGCCTTTTCTGCGGGCGATGACTTTGGCGGCTCCGAGTTCCTTCACTTCGGCGGCGAGTTGTTTGATCGCCTTGTTGTTGGGCTTGAGTTTGAGCAGCCCTTTGACGAGACCGGGGAGTTCGTCTTTGTCGCCGGTGTGGATCGCTTCTTCGATGCTCCGTTGCAGGTGTTCGCATTCCTCGTGGAGTTCGGTCGCTTTGTTCAGCAGGTCGCGGAGTTCGAGGCTGCGGTAGGCGAAGGGGACGGCGGTGAGCAAGGCGACCGCACCGGCGTAGTCGTAGTGTTTAAGCAGTTGCTCGGCGGTGTCGCAGGTGGGGGCGGAGGACTTGCGCAGTTCTTGCTCGGTGGCGCGGACCTCCTTCAGCTTCGGTTTGGCCCACGCGACGAGCGGTGCGAAGCGGGCGTCTTTGAGATGGGTCATTTTTTCCAAATGACTGATCGCCGCGCCGTACTCGTGCTGGTCGAGCAGATCGGTGACGCGACGCTTTTGATTCTCAATCCCATCGGTCTTGGCGGCGCTCGGTGCGGCGGGTTTCTTCGGTGTGAGCGCGACCGGTTCTTCCATCAATGACATGACAGGGTTGCTCTTCGATGCGGCGGGGCGGAGCCACTCGGCCAGCGAGTCGGCGACTTCGGTCATCGACTTCGGGCGAGACTCAACTTTCTTTTCCAGCATCTTCAAGCAAAGAACTTCCAAACGCGGATCGACATCGGGGCGAATCGACGACGGTTTCGGAACGCGGTTCAGCGCGACCATTCCCAGCACAACGGCCAGTGGCCCTTTGAACGGCAGTTCGCATGTGAGCAGTTCAAAGAACAAAGTCCCCAAGCTGTAGATATCGCTCGCGGGAGTGAGCGTATCGTACTCGCTGCGGGCTTGTTCGGGGGACATATACGCGGGCGAACCGACAATGGTGTTCGACTGCGTCAGCCGGATATCGCCCGTCACCCCGAAGCGGCGGGCGAGGCCGAAGTCCATGATTTTCGGCTGCCCATTCGTGGCGATCATCACGTTGGTCGGCTTGAGATCGCGGTGGATGAAGCCTCGTTCGTGAGCGTGTGCCAAGCCCTGCGCGAGCTTGCGGATGATCCCCGCCACCTGTCGCGGCAACTGCGGTTGCTGGTCCTGCCCGATGTAATCGGCGAGCGGCCGACCGTCGATGTACTCCATCGAGATGTAATGCGTCCCGTTGATCTCACCGACTTCGTACAGCTTGCAGATGTTGGGATGGTTCATGGCCCCGGTCGCTTGAGCCTCGCGACAGAAGCGTTCCAACAGCGTCGAGTCATCGCTCGTCTGAAGCAGCGGAATCTTGATCGCCACCTGATTGCTGATCTCTGGCTTGTTCAACTCGGGATCGAACGCGAGATAAACCGTTCCCATCGCTCCCTTGCCCAAATGCTTCCGGACCTCGAACCGCCCGAACGTCACGGGCAATGCGGGAAACGGCCCGCTGTTTTTCGGATCGAGTTCGAGTCCGCTCGGAGCGATCGTCTCGCGACTGCCCATGGACTGCTGGTTCGACTCGTCTCGGTTCGGCTGAGAGGAATTCGGCGGCGCTTGGTCAGTCATCGGGAGCAGACTTTCAGGACAGCGGACGTGGATGGACTGATTAGAACAGGGGTGATTCGACAAATCAGGGGTCGGGTGGTTCAAAGTTCATTTTTCGCCGTGAACCCGCTCGCGAAAGTCGATCACGCTGACCCGGCGAAGAATGAACTTTGAACCACCTGACCCCGCACAGTGCGACGTTGGCCACGTTTCACCGCCGCCCGAACGGGAGGAGTTGGTGGCGCATCTCGGCGGCGGAGGCGAAGCGGTCGGACGGGTGCTTGGCGAGAGCGCGGTGAACGATGTCGGCCAGTGCGGCGGGAACCTGCGGGAAGCTCTTTCGTAATGGGACCGGTTCGTCTTCGAGGATCGCGCGGAACTTGCACGTTCCTTTCGCGAAGACGAACGGGTCGTGGCCGGTGAGCAAACGATAGAGCGTTGCGCCGGTCGAGTAGATGTCGCACGGCGGCTTGGCGTGGCGCGAGTCGATGAACTGTTCAGGCGACATGTACGCCAGCGAACCGAGGACATCGCCGTCGCGCGTCAGTTGGCTCAGCCCCGCATCGGCGTAGCGTTTGGCGAGGCCGAAGTCGCTGAGCTTGGCGACCAAGCGCCGGCCCTCGCGCCGGACCAGCACGTTGGATGGCTTGATGTCTCGATGGACGAACGACCGCGTGTGGGCGTACTCCAACGCGTCGAGGACTTGGCAGATGACGCCGCACGCCACTCGGATGCGATGCGCTGGAGTGGCGTGTTCCATCACGGCATCCCACTTCACGGCGGGAACGAATTCGGTCGCGATGTAGAGCAGGCCGTTCGCCGAACCGAGATCGAGCAGGCGGACGATGTGCGGATGATGCAGTTGGTTGAGCACACCGGCTTCCCGCAGAAAGATCTGTACGGTGCGTTCATTCATCCGATCCGAGCAGGTGAGCAGCTTCAAGGCACACGCTTCGCCGGTGGCCAGTCGCGTCGCACGATAGGTCATGCCGAGATCGCCCCAGCCGACTTCGTTCTCGATTTGATAGCCGGGGATGGAGGGAACCCGATCCGGTTGAGCTAATCTCGTAATCCAGACCCCTTGGTCCGGACGGGGCGTCTCGCTCGGCACGCGTGGATGCGGTTGCTCGCTTGAACCAAGCAGTTGTTCGTTTGAGTTGTTTCGTCCAGACCTAGGGGGCCGGACTACGGGGGGGCGGGGAGGAGTGCCCGTCCTACGAGTTGCCTTTGGATCGAAGCTCGTCAGCGTGAGTTCGGTGTCGCCCACTTGAATGAGATCACCGTCGTTGAGCATCGCCTGGCGAACCCGCTTCCCGTTGACGAACGTGCCGTTGGTGCTATCGAGGTCGATCAGATGGCACTCGGGCGGATTGACCTCTAGCCGAAAGTGATTGCGAGAGAAATGGACATCATCGACCAGTCGCAACTGGGCGAACGAGGAGCGTCCAGCGAGTAGGGTCTCGTGCTGATCGAATTGGAATTCGCGACCAGTGTAGGGACCAGCGATCACTTGCAGTCGAACGATCGCGACGGACATCGGCGGCGCAGCAGGTGAGCAGAGCGGGGCGGTAGCGATGGGTGACGCCGCGTTGTTTCGGAGAATCAACTCGCGCTGCACATCAAGCAACGCCGACAACCACGCCTGGTAATCGGACGCGGGAGCGTGCGCGAGGAAGTTCTCGACACGCGGCTTGTGTCCCGCTTGCCACTCCGCCTCAAACCGGTCGCAGGCGGCATCAATCTGGCGCAACGATTCGACGGGGGCAGGCGGTGGACTCATGGCGCGATCTCCTTCATGGGTGATGCAGGGCTTCACCAAGTAGATTCCAAACGGCGGTCGTTTCCCGACACACGATCTTAAAAAATTCCGGGGGGAATTGAGCGTGCGGGGCGCAATGGCGACCAAAGACGACACTTGGGCGTCAGCCCGTTCGTTGTTCAAACGAAGAACCAGGGGGCTGACGCCCAATGCCGCTCACGGGGTGACTGACAAAGTGAGTGCCATTGGGCTGACGCCGTCCCGCTCGGAAAGCCATCAGAACGAGTTGACGCTCGCGATGTGGATGTCACTCCGTCCAGCGGGCGACTTCTTCGTCCCAGACGGCTCGGATGAGTTGCAGCTTCCGTTCGACCTTGCGTTCGGTGCAACTGAACTGGTCAGCGATCTCACGGTTCTTGTGGCCCATCAGGCGGAGCAGGGCGTACGACCGCAAGTCGGGTTCAAGCAATTCCAACATCTCGGCGCAGACGACATCGAATTCGGGCGAGTTCGCTGACGAAGCCACTTCATGGAGATCGGCCTCATCGCGTACGCGACCGCCGCCTCGCTTCTGGGCGGACTCACGCCGCTGCTGGCGGAGTGCTTTTCTCACCGTGATCGTGCCGAGGACATTCCAAAGGTCGTCACGAGTCATCTCATCGCCGAAGTCGCCTCGCTCTGCCCGTTGCCAGAAGCTGATGAAGGCACTCTGCAGCGCATCCTCGGCATCTGCCATCCGCTTCCATCGGCCGGAGAGCGCCTGCTCGGCGAGGGCTGTCAGTCGGAGACGGAAGCGATCCCAGAGCCGCGCCACGGCGGCAGCGTCGCCTGCCCGAATCTGTTGGAACAAGATCGACACAGAGCCGGAAAGATCGTCGGTCATGACGGCGAAAACTCGCGACGGATTTGTTGGAGTCTCGCGAGGACGATCCGAGGGGACTCAAGTCAGAAGCCACTGACGAGGTTGGGATCGATGCCGCCCTCGTGCTCGGTGAACCGCATCGTTTTTTTCATTGCAGATTGACGATGCCCGTCGGGCCGGAGCGGTGCTTGGCGATGACGATCTCGACGAGTCCAGGGCGGTCATAGGGTTATAGTTTGTAGGGTGGGCCGTTCCTACCATCTCCTTCAACCTGCCGAGCAATCCCCATCATCCTCCTCCCTCAGACCAAACCAAATTGGTGAGCACAGCCCCATCGGCGTCAATGTCAGGGCGATTGCCTTTTTCAATGTCGGGTGGGGCCAGCTCGCTTCGAGCGCCGGCCCACCATGTAGGAAACATCGAGAAATTAGGGTGGGCCGGCGCGACGAAGCGCCGCTGTCCCACCCGACAGGCTGCTATGCCTCGTCCGGCCGTGTGAGGGAGACTGCGGTGCTCCCCTTTTCGTTGTCTGTCGTCGTGATGACGTAGACCTTGAAGCTGGCCGTCGCGCCGGGGTTAATGAGACCCGCAGTGGTGAGGACTTCGCGGTTCCCATCGCCGGGCACGCTGGTCACGATCGACTCGTCATCGGTCGAGTAGTTCGGACCGGAACAGAACCGCACGTCGTAGTGGTCGAGATCGGCCGATGTCGTTGCGGTCCAGGTGATGCGAGCCTGCTCCAAAGCAGCGTCCCACACGACCGTGACGGTCACTTCAGCGGGAGTGCTTCCCGGGAGTGGCGTGAGACGCGGCAGGCTGGCAGTCAGTGCGTGACCTCTGGTAAACGCGGTCGGCAGGACGATGCGATAGCTCTTCAACAGGCGATAGATTTCGTCCTGCAGGCTGTTCCGCTCATTTCGGACCACCGTCGCGGTCACGCCAGCGGTATTGAGGGCTGCGTAGGCCGTCCTCAACGCTGTGAGGTCGGTGGCAAACATCGCCTGCGTGTAAGCTCCAAGGAGGGTGAAGGCCGCTACCGCTCCCGGATCGGCGTTCAACTGGAGCCACAGTGTCGCCGCGTCATCCAGCGGCTCGGTGAAGTTTCCCTGGCCATCGGAATAGCTCGGCATCAGCGGTAGCGCGGCGATCCACTTCGAGTTTGGCAGGTATGCTCGGACCTTGTCGTTGAACTGGTGGATTCGTTCGAGGAGCGTGATCTTGAGAATGTCGATCTCGCCTCTTACCGTTTCCTGCATGTTCAACTTCGTCTGCAATTCTTCCCGCTTCGCCACCAGCGTGACCTTCTTGGCAAGCAGTATCGCCCGATTCACGCCAACGGGCAGAACGATCTCGCTACCCGCCCCCAACGTGGCATCGGCAATGGCCCAGTGCGCGAGGAACTCATCCAGAGTCAGAATGTACGACGACGGACCTGAGATCGGCATGGCATGCTTCTCGTGAAAAAGAGTGGCTTGAAGCGTTCATCAAAAACGCATTTCAAGCCCGACAGAGTTGGCAAACAAACACCGTCACCGTGCGCCCGAGACGATCACCGAAAAGCTCAACGAGCGCCCACTTTTTTACTGCCGGTCGGATCGAGGGTCAGAACCGTGACCACTCCAGCCTCGACCAACACCTTGACCTGCAACGACGGTCCACGGACGACGGGGATCGTCGTCGCCTCAAACTTGCTCGTACTGATCGCGAATCTCACGACGTTGTTTTCCCAGCGTCCCTCGTAGATGCCGTCCGCAAGCGATTCCAGACCTTCAATTCGCTGGACCGATTTGGCTGTCGTCTTCATGACTAATATCCACGATTTCCTGAAAGAGAGGGTCCGTGCGGGCTGCGACGGATGCCACGCCGATTGGCAGTGACATCGATCGCGGTCTCGTAACCGAGAAATGCCTGCTGTTTGTTTTTGTTGTCGCGGAGCGATCAGGTTGCTGTTTGCAAAATGCGTTTGAGGCATCACGGTCTCCTGACGCCATCAGGAACTCATTGTTGTCGTGATGATGAATTCTGCATTTGCTTTTCCGCTAATTTTCGTGAAGAGGCCGCCTTACTGAGGGAATCGGATGGCGAGTTCATCCACTCGGACAACGAGTCCACTCAATCTTGAGTGAAGACAAGCGGACAGGATGATGGTTCCAGTCGAACGGATACCGATTCCAGTCGCTCGTGAGATGGTTCATTGAACTCAACTCGTCGTCCGACCGTCTGGACTCACCATCAGTGCGGCTGAACTCATGAGCCGGCAGCTTGATATCACCACTCGACCGAAAGAACTCACAATCCGACAGACGTGATGCGATGAAATGGCGGCTTGACGCGAGAAAGAACCGACTGGAATTACAGCAAAGTCGGTTGTTCCCGGAAGAAGTCCGGCTCGCGTGCCATTCCGGGCAAATCGCCATCGCACCCAGGCAACGCGATCGAGCAAAAAGGCGACCGGATGGCGACGACCACTGGCGAGAAGCATCACTCGCCACCGTGCTTCCATGACTTTGGGGTCGAATGGGCCGGCAAGCGTTGGGCCACTCCCGCCGACAAATCTACCCGTTGGAGCGGGGAACTCATTTTCCGGGAGTTGCATTGGTCTGTCGGTGCTCGTCGTCACCAAGCTCTCATCATTCGTTTGTGAAACGTTCACAATCGTTCGCTACAAACGGCGAAGCCCCATTCGTGCGTCGCGAATTTGCCAATGGGCAGGGGCCGGTTCTGATGAGCGGAGGTTGTAGAGATGGCTCGGATTTTGATCGTGGATGATTCGCCGATTGATCAACAACTGACAGGTTCTCTGTTGAGAAAGCACTTACAAGCCGACGTGACTTTCGCGAAAGACGGCGTCGAGGCGCTGGAGCAGGTCAACCTGCATGCGCCCGAGTTGGTGTTGACCGACATGCAAATGCCACGCATGGACGGCTTGAAATTGGTCGCCACCTTGAAGGAAAAGCACCCGATGATCCCGGTCGTTCTGATGACTGCGGCGGGCAGCGAAGAGATCGCGGTCAAAGCACTCTCGATTGGTGCGGCCAGTTACGTTTCCAAACGATCGCTCGCGGCGGACCTGTGCGACACCGTCGCCAACGTTCTGGAGATCTCGAACGAACATCGGACTCAATACCGCGTGCTTCAACGGCAACTGCGCTGGGAGAGCGAGTTCGTCGTGGAAAACGATATGAAACTGGTGATGGGTCTGGCTGGCCACCTGATGCAGGGAATGCGCGGCATGGGAATCTGCGATTCGGCCGAGGAAGTCCGCGTCGGCATCGCCCTCGCGGAAGCTCTCTTGAACGCCTACTACCACGGCAATCTGGATGTTCCCTCTTCGTTGCGCGAGGAATCCTCGGACGAATTTTATGAGTTGGCGAAGAAACGCAGTGAGCAATCTCCCTATCGAGAACGTCGCATCCGCGTGTCGGCACGCTACTCGCGCGGACACGCCGTTTTCTCGATCAGCGACGACGGCAAAGGCTTCGACACCTCCAAGCTTCCCGACCCCACCGATCCCACCGCGATGACAAAGCCGCACGGTCGAGGCTTGCTGTTGATGCGCAGCTTCATGGACGAGGTTCGCTTCAACAAGTCCGGCAACACGGTGACGATGGTGAAAAGCAAGACCCAAGAGGCGTCCTGAGTCGTTTGCCTTGCCAGATCAGGACTCGGCCTGAGTGGTCGAACCACTTGAGATTGCGGAGTTGCTCAACATTCAGTCCGACTCGCAAGCGAGAGCAAACCGTCTTTACCCGGATTATCCACCACGAATCTCACGAATACGCATGAATCCAAGCAGGGGAAGAAACATACGGCGCGATCGGATCAGGCATGGCTCTGCGGTCTGCTTTCGCTCGTCCGTTCTGATGTCTTTTCTGATTCGTGCGTATTCGTAAGATCCGTGGTCCCTCATGACTAATCCGTCTTAGAAAGTGCAGCCCTCGCTTGCGCGTCTGGCTAGTGATGAACCCTGCCGCACAAAGTTGTCGCGGGCTGGCCCCGCCGCGTGAGGTCTAATCTGCCCACGTCGAGCGATCACTTCATCGAATGTTAATTTTCGTCGAGAGCGGCGAACAAGCCGCGAAGTGTTGGTAGAAGGACTCAATCGCTTCAGCGTCGCCATTCTTGCAGGGAGCCTTGGCGTGACGGAGTCAACGTGATGCGTTACCTGTCCGTTTTCTGGAGGCTTCCCATGATTCGCAACGTCGAGTTCATCCGATGGCGTCAATTGAGGCTTCAACAGTTCACCAGTGAGGTCAAGCAGCACCGTGTCGGGCGAGACGAGTTCTACGCACTGATGGTGAGCCGCCGACCATTAGAACGCTGTGACGATGCGTCCGTTCACGGACGGGGACTGTTGGATCCACGGACCGGCGATCTCTTTGATATTGATGAGATGGACTTGCACTCATCGGCAAGATGAAGTCGCGGATTCCGCCAAAGTCTTCCAGCGCTGGGAATGCGTGCAGCCATGCGGAACGCGTCAGTTCCTACCGTGTGGTTGTCCACGGCAAGCGAGCAGTGCGACGGAGAAGCCAATGAAGTCCCTCGCCTGGTCCTTGTTCTCTCAAGCTCTCGCTGGGGCGATTGTTTTCGCCGGCCTAGTCGTGGTTGTGTTCGCTCTGACAGGCCAATGGCCACCGCAAGAGATGTTCGTTGGTGCGTCCATCGGCGGTGCGCTGTCGCCGTTGTTCTGGCGCGTTGTCCGGTTGGCCACCGGTAGCGCCGGAAAACTTACTGATGAAAACAACACGGACCGTCCGTGTTAGTGCAGATACTGGCAGCTCAATGCCGTCGGCGGCACTCGGCGTCTCTCGCCACTGCACGTCAAGCCGTTCAGATACCTCGCGCGGGGGAAATTGACGCATCGTGAGGTTGGGCGAGTTACCGTAGTCCCGTCGCTCTGCCGACGGACGCTTGTCGGTGGAGCGACAAGCCGACAGTAGGTGAGCGACGCCCCGAACGATCCGTCCGTCAATTTCCACCGAGCGAGGTATGGCGTCATGGCAGACGCCAATCGGTTCCGGTGTTACGTCCGGAACAGACTCGGGATTCTCTGAGAACTTCCCCAAGGTTTCATCCGGTGTTCACCGGAAATCAATCATCGCATTCGATACTTCCTCCAATGCAGGATGGCAGGGACTGGGCGACAGTCGAACACCAAGGTGTGCTGGAATGCCTCGGAGATATCGGACCAGAAGTCGCTGCCTGTGGGAGTTGAAGACGATGCGAGTGCGCGGCTGACGTGACCAAACCACAAACTCAGGGAGGAGAGTGGACAATTGATCGCCAACACCCACGGATTGGAACGGCTCGGTTCAGAAAGACATCCTCTGAGCAGCCTCGCACCACCCGATCAACGACCGCACGGGTCCACGCTCCACGAATATCCGCCACCGGAACTCGCACCGACCGATGCTTTTGAAGCCCCTTCGACTTTGAATCCGGTCCTCTCGTCCCGGCGGCGCGTCCGGACGGTTTTCGTGAGCGATATTCATCTCGGGTGTCGGCACGCTCAGGCGGCGGCTTTTCTCGAATTCCTCGAATCGGTCGAGCCCCGTCAACTCTATCTGGTCGGCGATTTCATCGACGGCTGGAAGCTGCGCCGCCGCTGGCGGTGGGATCCCATCTACTCGCGAATCTTGCTGCGGCTGAGCGAGATGGCGCACGGCGGCACACGTCTGTTCTTCACCCCCGGCAACCACGACGACTTCATGCGCGAGCCGATCCTGCGGGAAGTGGTCTCACGCGGCCTCGTACGGATTCGCGATGAGTTTGTCCATTGTTTAGCAGATGGTCGTCGCTTCCTCGTCCTGCACGGAGATCGCTTCGACACGGTCGAATGCGGAGCCAAATGGCTGTCGGTACTCGCCACCATCGCCTACGACGGCCTGCTGACGGCCAACTCCCTCGTCTCTCGCATCGGCCGCGTGTTCTCGCGTCGCGATCGAGGCGGCGGCGGAAAGCCGTTCGCGTTGGGAGCCGCCGTCAAACGGAGCGTCAAGCGCATCGTCACCTATATCAGTCGCTTCGAAGACCGACTGGTCGATCACGCCGTCGCTCAACAGTGTGCCGGAATCATCTGCGGTCACATTCACACTCCCGCGCTGGTCCAGCGCGACAAGGTGATGTACTGCAACACAGGTGATTGGGTCGAGAACTGCACGGCGCTCGTCGAACACGAGTCCGGTCGGTTGGAACTCTTCGCGTACCGACCGCAATTCCCCGGTTCGGCCTGGCAGCCGCTGATCTCCGCACCGGAGCAGGACGAGCCAAAGCAGCCCGTCACCGTCTCGCCCCACGATCACTCGATGTCGGAAGAATGGCCCAACCCGGTCACGACCGCCGACTGGACCGCGCACCCAGCACGCAACGCATCTGGAGAGCTACCCCGCACCATCCCCAAGTAAGGAGGCAGGAGTCATGGCGCGCATCTTCTACAGCATGGCCGGTGAGGGACGCGGGCATGCCACCCGCGTGCGGGCGATCGTCGAATCGCTGCGGCATGAGCACGAGTTCTCGCTGTTCGCCCCGGCGGCGGCCTTCGACATACTGTCGGACGCCTATGCCGGAACCGAAGTGCGAGTCAGCCGGATTCCCGGCCTGTTGTTTCACTACACGGATCGGCGGTTGAACTACTTCCAGACGCTGCGTCACGCGGCCGGATACCTGTGGGGACTGAGCGACCTGGTCCGGCGACTCGAAATTGCGATCCGGGTTGAGTCGCCCGATCTCGTCATCACCGATTTTGAACCCGCTCTTCCGCGAGCCGCCGCGCGGTGCGGCGTGCCGTTCCTCAGCATCGACCATCAGCACTTCCTCGTCACCAGCGACCTGTCCGCGCTGCCCCGCTCGCTGCGGATCGAGGCGGCGATGATGGTTCCCGTCGTCAACGCGTATTACCGCGGGCAGGCCGAGACCGTGGTCTCGTCGTTCTACTTCCCGCCGCTGAAACGGGGCTGCGACGACATCGTGCAGACCGGCGTGCTGCTGCGTCCCGAGGTACACGAGGCCCGGCCCGAATGGCACAGCCATCTGCTCGTGTATCTGCGGCGATTCGCCGATCGGTCTGTCCTCGACACGCTGCACCGATGCGGTCGCGAGGTGCTCGTTTACGGTCTCGGCAACCTTCCACGCGACGGCAATCTCACCTTTCGAGCCATCAACGAGCAGACGTTCCTCGAAGACCTCGCCACCTGCGACGCGCTGATCTCCAACGCCGGGAATCAGCTTGTGGGCGAGGCCCTTTACCTCGGCAAGCCGATCCTCGCCATGCCCGAAGCGAAGAACTTCGAGCAGTTCATCAACGCCCACTTCCTCCGCGAGGGCGGAGATGGAGACTGGGTTCCCGTCGATCGGTTCGACGACAGCAGCCTGCGCAAATTTCTCATCAAGACCGGAGAGTACCGTCGCGCTATCCCTCGCGAGCGACTCAACGGGTTGCCCGATGTGCTGGCCACGATTCAACGTCACCTGCCGCAATCCGCGACCGTTCGCGATATCCATTCCAACCCCATGCAAAAGGTCGCCTGATGCTGACTCGACTGCCCGGATTCCTCAGAGCCATCGTCCGCAATCGCCGCCGCCAGTTCGACTGGCCTCGATTTCTGACCTACACCGTGACGTTCGGCTGCAACGCGCGCTGCATCATGTGCGACTCGTGGAAGATGCCCAACAAGGACGATCTGACGCTCGACGAGATCGCCCGCATCTTCGGCCAGCTTCCCCGCATGGACGCCGTGCGTCTGACTGGCGGCGAACCGTTCGCGCGGAGAGACATGGTTGAGCTCGCCAAGCTCGTCGATGAGAAGCTGCGTCCGCTGAGTCTGCACGTCACGACCAACGGCTTCCTGACGGAACGCATTGTCGAGTTCTGCGAGCAGCGGCCGAAGCGGACGACGCTCGACCTGCTCGTCTCCATCGACGGTGTCGGCGAGAAACACAACACGATCCGAGGTCACAGCCGCGCCTATGATCTTTGTCTCGAAACGATCAAGGCGTTGGCACCACGTCGCCGGGAACTCAAGCTGCGCATCGCCGTCAACCAGACGATCGTCGATGCCGAGGGTGCCGACCAGTACAAGCAACTGCGCGAGGTGCTGCGTCCGTTCGGCATCCACAACCAGATCGTCATGGGCTACGACGTGAGTGCCACCTACAACTTGCAGACCGATGTGGACGTGGCCCCGCGCGAGGCGGGCCGGTTCACCACGTTCGGCCAGTTCACTCCCGTGCAGATCCGCGAACTACTGGATGAAGTCGAACGCGACATCAACCAGTACTCGTGGGGCCAGCGGCTGGCCAAGCGCTACTATCTGCGCGGCATCCGCAACCGGCTGTTGCACGAGTTGGGATCGCCGAACCCGAAGTGCGTGGCGCTGACATCGCATCTGCGCCTCTTTCCCAATGGAGATGTCCCGACCTGCCAGTTCAACAGCCGCGTCGTCGGCAACCTGCGCGAACAATCGTTCGCCGACATCTGGAACAGCCAGCAAGCCAATACCCAGCGAGACTGGGTCCGCCGCTGCGCCGGCTGCTGGGCCGAATGCGAAGTCCTCCCCAGCGCGATCTACACCGGCGATCTGTTTCAATTGCGCGTCCGGTAGCGAACACGACGGCGAACGTTCGCATGTCCGGTCCTTATTCCTGCCCGCTTCGGGGGGGCGGCGAGGGGACAAGAATGCCCCGGACGATCTCGGTGGGATTCCCCGCCGCCGCAACAAGTCACCAAGGCTTCATCCAATCTTCACGAGAGGACGCATGATACGTGACCTAAAGCTCGTCTCGAATTCAATCCTGCGAAGTCTCTTGAGGATGACAGGCTATGACCACGATGCAACTCGGTTCGTCCACCGACTTGTCGGACCATTCCCCGCCAACCGTCTGCGATGATGCTCCCAGAGGGGCATGGCTGAACGAACTGACTCCCACTGCGACGTTGGAGCATTTGCCCTCCTTCGAAACCACGGCCTCGCCCGACACGCTGACTATCCTGCTAGACCAGCAATTTCATAGCTCTCCCGATCTGCCGGGTGTGATCATCGCCTCGGAGTCGCAGCTGCTGGGACTGGTCTCGCGTAAGATGCTGCTCGGACAACTCAGCCGCCCGTTTGGGATCGAGTTGTATCTCAAACGTCCCGTCCGACTGCTGCTCGAAGCGGAACAGCAACAACCGTTGGTGCTACCGGTCAAGTGCTCCGTGGGCGAGGCGGCTGGACGAGCACTCGGTCGGCCGACCTCGCAGGTTTATGAACCGATCGTTGTGTGGGACGGCAAACGGTTCCGCTTGATCGATGTTCACACGCTGCTGATCGCACAGTCGCAGCTCTTGAAGCTGGCGAATCTCACCGTCCAGCAACAGATGGACTCGGCCGAGGCGGCCAATCGGGCGAAGAGTCAGTTCCTCGCCAACATGAGTCACGAAATTCGGACGCCGCTCACCGCCATTCTCGGCTTCACCGAAAACCTGCTCGAACCGCAGGTGCCCGAGGTCGAGCGGACGGCGGCGCTCCAGACAATCCTGCGGAACGGGCACCATCTGTTGCAGCTCATCAACGACATTCTCGACCTCTCGAAGATTGAAGCGGGACGGCTGGAGGTCGAGAAGCTGAGCTGCTCACCCGGCGAACTGCTGGCCGATGTGGTCTCGGCGTTGCGAGTGAAAGCTGATGCCAAGCGGGTCGGACTGTTGATGTCGTATCGCGGCTCCGTCCCCGAGACCATTCACAGCGATCCGACTCGGCTGCGGCAGATTCTCATCAACCTTGTGGGGAACGCGATCAAGTTCACCGAGCGAGGTCACGTTGAAATTGGAGTTTCGGTGGAACATGTCCGCTCAGACCGACCGATGCTGCGCGTCGATATTGTCGATACAGGGATCGGCATGACGCCCCAGCAACTGGAGCGACTGTTCGAGCCGTTCAGTCAGGCCGACGGTTCTGTGACGCGACGCTTCGGCGGGACAGGACTGGGACTGTCGATCAGCCGCCGATTAGCACAGTTGCTTGGCGGTGATATCGCCGTCACCAGCGAACTGGATCGCGGCAGCATCTTCACCGTCGTGCTGGAGACCGGTCCTCTGGATGACGTGGAGTGGCGATCGACTCCTCCCGTCGGGTTTGAATCACGCCGGATGGCCAATATCTCGAATGACACAAAGCTGACGGGACGGCTGCTGCTGGCTGAGGACGGTCCCGACAATCAGTTGTTGATTGGCTCGTTCCTGCGCAAGTGTGGAGCCGACGTGACCATCGTTGATAACGGGCGCAAGGCGGTTGATCGGGCACTGGCCTCACTGGCCGGGTCGGCTCCGTTCGACATGATCCTCATGGACATGCAGATGCCCGTGCTGGATGGCTACGCCGCGACCCGCGAGTTGCGCAGCAATGGCTGGTTGCATCCGATTCTGGCTTTGACCGCCAACGCGATGTCGGGTGATCGACAGAAATGTCTGGCCGCCGGTTGCGACGACTTCGCCACCAAACCGATCGACCGACGGAAGCTGGTCGCACAAGTGCAGGAGTTGCTGTCGTCTCCTACCTCCGAAAGCGATTCGCCCGCCGAACCGACGAACGATTTCAACCCCGCAACTACCGACGTTTTCAATTGGAAGAGGGCGCTGGAACGGGTCGATGGAGATGAGGTCTTGTTGTGCGAGATCGCGGAACTGTTGATCGAGGCTTGCCCGGGCTGGCTGGCCGATCTGGAGCAGCACCTGGTCGAACGCGACCAGTCCAGCCTGCGTCGTGTGGCCCATACCCTTAAGGGTTCGGCCGACAATCTGGGCGCAGCACGCGCCGTTTCAGCGGCCGATCGCCTCGAAATCGCCGCCGCACAGGGCGACTTTGACGAAGCTCGCTCCCTCCTCCCGGCGTGTCGCGATGAGGTGCGACAGTTACTCGTCGTGCTCCGGCAGTTCCTCAGCGGAGAGGCGAACGGAGACTCAGGCGGGGTGGCCCGACTCAAATGATGTCACAGTCGTTGGACGTGCCAGTGCCGAGCGGCACTACTTGCCTCAAAGCGGACAAGCAGAGGTACGCCCCCCACATTGTGGATCGCCTGAGGCAGGGCCACTTCGCCAAGAGCTGTCAGCCGAGAACGGAAGCGATCCCGCAGCCGCCCGACGGCAAGAGCGTCGCCTGCCCGAATCTGTCGGAACAAGATCGACACAGAGCCGGAAAGATCAACTGTCATGACGGCGAAAACTCACTTCGGAATTGCTGGAGTCTCACGCCGACGATCAGAGGGGAGTCGAGTCAGAAGCCGCTGACGATGTTGGGGTCGATGCCACCATCGTGGTTCGTAAACCGCATCGATTCTCGCTTCCATTGTAGATTGACGATTCCCGTTGGCCCCGAGCGGTGCTTGGCAACGACGATCTCAGCGAGGCCAGGTCTGTCATCGGGGTTATAGGCATCGGGACGGTGCAGGAACATCACGATGTCGGCGTCCTGTTCGATGGCGCCGCTCTCACGCAGGTCGGCCAAGCGAGGCCGCTTGTCCTCTCGCAACTCGACGCCGCGATTGAGCTGCGACAGCGCGATCACCGGTAACTCGCACTCCTTGGCGATCCCTTTGAGCCGCCGCGTGATCTGAGCGATCTGCTGTTCGCGACTGGCCCGCTTGTCGTCCGATTCAATCAGTTGCAGATAGTCGATGATGACGAGACCAAGATTGTTTCTTCGCTTGAGTCGCCGACAGATGGCGCTGATCTGACCGACCGTTCGTCCGGGTTGGTCGTCGATGAACAACGGCAGTTCGCTCAGTTCCGAAGACGCCTGCATCAGCGCATGGCGTTCGGCCGGTTCGAGCTGTCCCTTGCGCAGGCGGTGCCCGTCGAGTCTGGCTCGGATGCACAAAAATCGTTCGGCCAGTTCGAGCTTGGACTGTTCGAGGCTGAAGATCAGTGTCGCTGTCTCGCCCGCCCCGGCCACATACTCGGCCACGTTGCAGACGAAGGCCGTCTTCCCCATCGAAGGACGGGCGGCAATGATGATGAACTCGGCGGATTGAAAGCCGTTCGTCTGGCGGTCAAGTTCCTCAAAGCCTGTCGAGAGACCACTGATCGAGCCTTCCTTGCCAGCTCGTGCGTTAATGCGGTCGAGCGTGGCCAGCATGATCTCATCCATGCTCAGTTTGGCTCCGGACTCTTGATCCGCCAAGATTTGGAAGATGCCTTTCTCGGCTCGATCTAACACCTCGGCCGTATCATCGGAGCCGCTGTAGCAGTCGCGGAGGATCTCGGTGCAGACGTTGGTCAGGCTGCGTTGAATCCATTTGTCACGAACGATCTCGGCGTAGTACTTCGCGTGCGCCGCGTGTGGAACCGTCTCCAAGATTTCGATCAGATACGGGGCACCACCGATGTCCTCCAACTGCAAGCGGGCATCCAGTTCTTCGGCCAGCGTGACGATGTCCGATCGGCGATTCGCTTCGTGCAAACGGAGAATGGCAGCATAGATTGACTGGTGAATGTCGCTGTAGAAATGCTCGGGCCGCAGGATGTCAGCAATCTCGTCGATGGCATGATTTTCAAGCAATACGCTGCCGAGAACGCTTCGCTCTGCCACGAGATTTTGTGGCGGAAGATGAGCGCCGCCAATGCTGCCGCGAGAATTTGAATCAGCCATGACAAGCAGCCCCATAACGCGTAACAGTCCGCACGCCAGAACCGCGACACCGCCGTCTGGAAAAAAAATGGCGACGCACCCAAAGCAGGGTGCGTCGCCATCATGAGCAACAAATATCCGAACTGCGGATCATTTCTTCGCAGCAGGGACCACCCATACCTTGACCTCGGTCTGGGCATCGGCGTGCAGATAAATCTTGACGGTATACATTCCCAGTTCCTTGAGAGGTCCGTCCAAGCGTACATCTTCGGATTCGATCTGGTAGCCAGCAGCCTTGAGCGCCTTACTGATATCTGGCCCCATGATAGAACCGTACAAGTGGCCTTCTTCGTTGGCATTGGCTTCGAGCGTCACGCTGTACTTGCCCACAGCTTCGGCACGCACCTTGAGTTGCTTAATTCGCTCGACTTCGAGGCTTTCCAGCTTCTCTTGATGGCGCTTGACGCGGCGTTTGTTGTCCTCGGTGGCGAGGGTTGCCATGCCATTCGGCAGAAGAAAATTGCGGGCGTAGCCCGGGCGCACACGAACGACTTCACCACGCTTGCCGAGCGATTCGACATCGTCAGCCAACAGCAGTTCGATCTGGCGGGAAATTCGTGGACGACCGGAAGCGGTATGCGTTGCGCGTGACATCTTGCTGGATTCCGTGAAAACATGCCGACCCCGATGGGCCGAACCAAATTGGGTTTCTGTGTAACAGAGGCTAACTCGCGACCGGGCGAACTCAGGGCCTCATCGTTTCAATTGCGGGATTGGGAAATCAACTCCGTACCGATCCGTTAGAACGGAACCTCATCAACAGACGGCCCGTTAGATGAGCCACTCGATGTATCTTCAAAACTGGGATGGTCACCGATGTCCTGAGAGAACCCACCTTGTTCGCTGCCACCACCGTCTCGACCTGAAGGAGCAGCGGAACCACGGCTATTGGAGCCGGCACCCCCCGGAGTACCGCCACCATCGTTGCGACTACCAAGCATGGTCATGGTTTCGCCGACGATTTTTAATTTGGTCCGCTTCTGTTTGGTTTCTCGGTCTTCCCAAGAATCCATCTGCAGGCGGCCTTCAATCAGGACTTGCTTGCCCTTGGTCAAGTACTCACCAGCAACTTCAGCAGTGCGATCCCAAAGCGTCACATCAACAAACGTGACTTCTTCTTTTCTGGAGTTGGATTGCTTGTCAAACCAAGTTCGATTCACTGCGAGTCCGATTTCGGCGACAGCAGTTCCGCTTGGAAGATACTTAACCTGCGGGTCACGAGTGAGATTGCCAATCAAGATGACCTTGTTGTAGCTCGCCATGATTGAACTCCTTCAGTGGCTGGTTCCAACAAATCAAGCCGAACTGAAAAACACATTCCCTGGGACGTGATGCCGCCTATCGACCCTCTTCAAACCCTTCGGGAGCACGTTCTTTTTCGCCGTAGCCACCCGAACGGGGATCACGCGGATCGGGCCGTTGTTCTGGACTGTGGAGGGCACCGTCATGAGAGGTCAAGGCATCGACCATGGCGTCGAAAATAACTTTGGGATGACGAATCACCAGTTGTCGCAGCACGGTCTCATTCAGCTTGCACAGCCGATTCAACTCGGCCATTTGGTCGCCTTCCATCGTAAAGCAAGTCAGGTAGTAGAGACCTTTCCGGTGCTTCTCAATGGGGTAACACAACTTGCCGTCTTGCCACGGACGAGATGCCACCAACTTGGCACCCACTCGGTCCAGAATGCCATGAACTGCCTGCTGCGTCCCCTCGGCATCGGCCGCGAACTTGTTACTGTCCAGCAGGAACATCCCTTCGTACTGATACTCAGCCAAAATAAAATCCCTTCGAGAATTGTCGCCACGTGGGGCCGACCTGTCCGAAAACGGCCGGTCATTAAATCCGCCAGCCCAAACACGGGCCTACTCGAATCATTGGCAATCACGACTAACGTGATTTCAAACCATTGTCAAAAAATCAGGGAAGCGTGGGGACAACCTTGTACCGGATTCGCCGCGATTTGCAACCGGCCTCAATCGTCGAACCTGATCTCCCCGCCAATTCCTCTTGCGGGGTCCACCAAAAGAGCTCCAACCCCAGTCGTTCTCTTGATTCAGTTTTCGGTCGGCGCCGCACCTTGATCGCTATTTGGATCTGCATTGAACTGGTTCATGGCTGCCAACAGGCCGTCTTGAATCCACACTTCAATAGCAGATACCGCACGGCTGACCGCCTCATCGACACGCTGCAATTCATCTTTACGGAACCGTCCAAGAACAAAATCCACAGCGTCGGCATTTCCTGGAGGGCGACCGATACCGAGCCGCAATCGCGGAACTGCTTCTGTTCCGAGGCAAGTTAAAATACTAAGCAAACCCTTTTGGCCACCGGCCGAGCCGGATTGTCGCAAGCGTATTTGGCCGACTTTCAGGTTCAGGTCGTCTCCCACTACCAACAAGTCCGTCAGCGGCAGTTGAAAAAAACGTACGAACTGTTGAACACTGCGACCGCTGAGATTCATGAAGGTTTGAGGCGCAACGAGCAGCAGCCGCTCGTTCGCACACAAGACTTCGGACACTTCTGCTTCAAACCGAACCTTGGGCTTGGTTGCCCCCCAGCGGCATCCAAGCTCCGCCAGCACATCAAATCCGATGTTGTGGCGAGTTCCCACGTACTTGTCGCCGGGATTCCCCAACCCCACGACAATCTTCATCGCCCATCTCCGACGAATCCGCGATCAACCACCCCGCGTCTACAGCAGCGCTCCGCTAAACCGGGCAAGCTCATTATTTTTTCTTCTTGTCGTCCTTGGCGGCATCGGGATCCGCAACCTTCTTGCCGACGACTTCCGGCTCTGAAGCCCCCGGTGTGGCGGCAGTTTCCGCCTCCTCGCGAGCCTTAACGATATGCACGACGATGGCATCGGGAGCCGCGTGAGCGTGACTGCCTTCTGGCAATGGCAGTTCTCGCACGTGAATTATTTGGCCCATCTCAAGCGTGCTGATACGCACAACGATCGAGTCGGGGATTTGGTAGGCCAAGCAATCGATCTCGATCGAGTGCATGGGCTGTTCGACCATTCCACCACCGACGGCACCGGGAGCGGCTCCCTTCAGGACGATCGGAACTGTGATCGTGACTCGTTCGTTTGGATCAACGCGAAGCAGATCGAAGTGTTCGACGTAACGGCCGAAGACTTCCCACTTCACCTCGCGAATGACAGCTTTATCTTGCTTGCCAGAAACTTCGAGATCAACCACTCGAGATCCCGTTTTGAGGAACAAGCCAAGCACATCAGAGGCCACGACGACCGCGAGCGGATCGGCGTTGTGACCGTAGACATTGCCCGGAACCAGACCACGCTTGCGGAGACGACGACACGCGGCCGAGCCCATTTCGGTCCGTGGCTCGACAACCAGCTTCGCTTCATTCGACATGACGTACTTCGCCTTTCGCGTTGCTTAATACGAAGACCAACACGGCTGGGGCGGACGCGAGCAAAACCACTGTTGCTCACACAATCCAGCCGAAATCCAAGCCTTTTGAGAGCCGGGCAGTGTAGCGACGGCCTTGGGGGCCTGCAACGAATCGACCGACCTTTCAGCAGATTGAACCTCGGGAGTGTATCGTTTCTGGTTTCGCGAGGCCCGACCGGTATACTCCGCCGCACCTTTTCGTTCGTCGTTCTTGTGCCGCAGATGTCGCGTACGAAGCGGAGAATCGCCTGACTTCCCTGCGGCGGTTCACCCGAACAACGGATACTTTCCCACTGATGTCGCAGTGTGACTGCTCGACTTTCACGCAGGTCGAAGGTGACTCAGGCCGCTTCCGAGGACGATGACATGCTCGCAAGACGTGATTCTCTATCGTGTGCGTTCGCCTTTCATCGGCCGATCTCTCAGCACCGTCCCACGTTCTACGCGAGATCGCTCACCGTGTCTGTCAGACGGATTCTCGTAACCGCGTTGATGCACTTGGCAATGCCGTGCGCGAATGCCTGTCCCGTGACGAACATCGCGCAACTCAACGGCTTGGTGGCAGAGTTGACGCCATTCGTGTGGCATCAGGCTGACGCGGTCAAACCGAAAGCCAAACCTGAGACAGCTCCGGCAGAGAAAAAAGTGGAGGGTGATGAGAAGCAGCAGCAGCAGAAAGAGGCGACTCCAACAGAAGAAAAGAAATTGCCCGAACTGGACCCCATGTGGTTGCAGAAGCAGTTGCGAGGGCTGTTTGGCCAGAGAGGTCGGCCCGCTGGCAGAATGAACGCGGGAGAACCGGCCGACGACGTGGGTGGTGACCGGACAAATGGCCGTGATCACATCGACAGTCGCGCACCGCAGGATCCCAAGGTTCAGCAAGTTTTTCGTGCGGCGGAGGCGGCCATCCAACGCAAGGATTGGAAGAGCGGGCAGGATCTGCTGCAGCGGCTGCTCGATTTGCCGGAGGACTCAGTCCAACGGTTGCCTGATGGGCGATGGCAGTCTGTGCGACGGACGGCCAATACACTGCTTGGCACGGCTCCCGCCGAATTGCTCGACGACTATCGCACCCAGTATTCGGGGCTGGCTGCACAGATGTTGGCCACCGCCAAACGGAGCGGTCGCGCCGTCGATTACGTCAGCGTCGCCACTCGATTCTTTCACACACCCGCCGGTTACGAAGCGGCCAATTATTTGGGTTCGCTCCACTTCGACCGGGCTGAGTTCGGGTTGGCGGCCGCGTGGTTTGAAGACTTGTCCCGTTCGCCCGCTCCGTTTGCGAAGCAGCCGACTTGGCGATTGAAGGCCGCATTTGCGTTCAAGCAATCGGGAAACATCGAAGCCGGTCAAGCACTGGTCGCCGATGCGAACGATTCTCCCGCCGCGCCGGTTCGGCTGGGTTCCGGCCCCGTGGATGCCATGACGTGGTTGAGCGGCTCCGATTGGAAAACCTCGACGCGAGCGATCGCACTCGCCGATTGGACACAGCTCTACGGGACGGTGGCTCGGCTCGGAAAGGCGATCGGGGGTGAGCCGCTTCTTTCGCCGCTCTGGTCCATTCCGATGACGACCAGCCACTCGGTGCGTCGTCGCGTGCAGTGGCTGATGCAAGACTTGCTCGACCAAGACCGCGCGCCGATTCTCACTTCCATGCCGCTCGTCGTCGGCGGGCAGCTTCTTTACCGAGACCTGCGCGGCGTGCGTGCCGTCAATCTCGAAACAGGCAAGACGCAGTGGGAGAGCATCGAAGGGGTCTCACCCGAGCGGATCATCGCGGGCTTGCCACCGCAGCAGGTTGAGCCGCGTGATGCGTGGCGGTTTCGTGCGAATCAGTTTCAAGTCGATGCCAATGAGTACCAAGGCCAAGCCGCCGAGAACCATCCCCTGATGAACCTGATGTTTCGTGACGGGAACTACAACCAAATCAGTAGCGACGGGCGTCAGGTCTTCGTGATCGAGGACCACGGTATTCTGACTCGCAACCAGCCGGGGCAACACTTCGGCTGGGATAGCTCGAACGAGACGCCCGATCCGAACGGCGTCCCGTGGAAAACGAATCGGCTCGTGTCGTATGACCTTCGCACCGGGCGGCCATTGTGGAGCATCGGCGGTGTCGAATCGTTGGAGTCGTTCGATTTGCCGCTCGCCGGTTCGTACTTCTTCGGTGTCCCGGCAGTCGATGGTGACGAGTTGCTCGTGGTGGCAGGGAAGGGCGATGAGATTCGGTTGTCCTCGCTCGACCGCGCCACGGGAACGCCGCGCTGGTCGCAACTGATCGCGTACTCAGACACGAAAATCGAACAGGACATCGGCCGACGATGGTACTCGGCCCCGGTGGCTTCCAGTGGTGGGATCGTGATCTGTCCGACGACGGTCGGTTGGCTTGTGGCGGTGGATCGGTTGCGGCAATCCGTCCTCTGGGCGCACCGCTTTCAGCCGGTGAATGCATCGGCGGATCGTGACCCAGGGGCCCGTTTCGTTCAGCAGCGCGACCTCGCGTCGCAGTGGTCTCCGTCAGCGCCGATCATTTCCGGAAGTGTTGTCGTCTACACGCCGCCGGAAGAGTCGATCGTCCTCGCGCTGAATGCGCTCAACGGAAAGAAGCTGTGGGAGAAGCCGAAAGAGGCGTGGCTCTATCTGGCGGGAGTTTTCGATGACCGTTTGATCCTTGTCGGACGACATGAGATCGGGGCACTTGCCCTCGCCACCGGCAAGCCGCTCTGGACCGTTCCGCTCGGTGACGAGGCTCGTCCGTCGGGACGCGGCCTCGCGGTGGACGATCAGTTTTACATTCCACTCAGCACCGGTGAGCTGCGGACGATCGACCTCCAGACCGGCAAGACCGCCTCGCAAACATACGTCCCGTCCAAGCATCCCACGCTCGGAAATTTGGCGATGCACCGAGGCAAGCTGGTCTCGGTCGGTCCCTTCGGCGCGGTCGGATTTGGCCAGCGTGAAGCGTTGCTCGCCGAGATTCAGCGCCGCAAGGCGATCAATCCGATCGACCCGTGGGCGCTGCTGCGTGAGTCCGAAGTCCATCTGCTCAACCGCCATCACGCGGCGGCACTGCCGCTCCTGCGTTCGCTCGCCACAGACAGCCTGACCGACGACGAACGAGTCCGCCATCACGCGGCGCTCGTCGAAACACTCGCCGCGATCATCCGGCTCGATCTCAAATCCAACGCTGCCGCGCTGACGGAGTTGGCCGAGATCGCTGCTCTCCCCGATGAGAAGCTCCTCGTCCAAGAGTTGACTGCCGATCGGCATGTCTCCGAGGGCCGGTTCGCAGCGGCGTTCGATGTTTATTGGTCTCTGAGCGATCTCACCACGAGCGTGGCCGTGATCACTCGCACCGACGACCGCCAGGTCTCCACCCAGCGAGTCCCGTGGATTTCCGGACGACTCTCCGATATCTGGTCCGCCGCGCGCGACGAGGAGCGAACCCGAATCGACTCCCAAATTGAAGCAGTTCTGGCGGAGGCTTTGCGCGAACATCGCGATGCCACAAACGCCCCAGACAACGCGACGACGCGATCAGCCTCCGCGATGAGACTCGCGCGGTTGCTCGCCTTCCATCCGGCCACGGCGACGCTGCGAGCCGCGATCATCGACGACCTCGCCACTGCGGGCGACTTTGGCGGTGCCCAACTTGAACTGTTGAAGTGGGCCGAAGATGCCGACCGCACCGTGGCCGCGCGCGCCGTCGAGCGACTCGCGCGGTTGATGGATCAATTCCAAATGCCCGCCGACGCCGCTCATTACCGTCGCCGTTTGGCGACCGAGTTCGCCGACGTGACGCTGAGCGACGGCCGCACCGTCGCAAAGCTGCTCGAAGAATGGAACCGTGACGGCGGACTCGATGCAGCGAAACGGTTGCCGATCCGCCCGTGGGATGACCGTCCGTTGCAGATCGTGCAAGGGACCATGCAATACATGCCGCCGTATCAAGAGGTCTCGCTCACGTCGCCACTCCCGTACTTCGGGTCACTGGGGATCGAAGTTCACGCGCAAGAACAGCGTCTCGCGTTTGAATCGCTGCTCGACGGCTCATTCGCGTGGCTCGCTCCCCTGCGCAGCGGATCACGCAATCAGGGCGAGTCGTTCGTCTCGGCCGATTTTCTGGGTCATCAAGTGGCGGTCGTGAATCGAGATGTGCTGCAACTGTTCTCGCCGACAGAACGGCGGCTGCTTTGGTCCAAGTCTTTGGATGGCGCGGGTGAGGGCGGGCCGTCGTGGCGCCAGGCGTCTCGCCCCCCGCCGCAAATGATGCTCCTCGCCAGTCGCGACTCTGGCCGGCAGATGTCGCTGATGCAGTCGGCTCAATTCACCGGCAGACTCGCGGTGGTGCAGCCGAATTATCTGTGTCTGTACTGCCGCCGTTCGATCACGGTTCTCGACCCGCGCACCGGTGAAGAGCTCTGGCGCAAAGAGGGGTTGCCGCAATACTCGCAGGTGTTGGGGACTCACAACGCGCTCTTCCTCGTGCCGCAAGACCACACCAAGACGCAGGCCTATCGCGCGCTGGATGGCCAGCCACTGAAGGTGGACGGGCTGGGAACCTTGGTCACGAGTGCCCTGCTCACACGCGGCGACTCACTGCTGGTGCTGGAGCCAACGCAAACTCGCAAGCTGTTTGGCAATCAGTCGAAGACCGTGCTGCGATTGGTCAATCCGGTGACGAAGTCTGAAGGCTGGAAGGTCGAGTTCCCCGCGCTGTCGCAGGCCTCACCGTTGGGCGAAGAGGAAATCCTCGTCTTGCCACCGGATGGCGCGCTGGAACGGATCGATGTCGCCACCGGACGACGCACACCTTTGGAAAAACTCCCCGCCAATTCTCCGAAGCCCCGCCCGGGCGAAACGTTTGCCATCGCGGATGACGACCACATCTATTTGGTGGTCAACACGCCTGACAACAGCGGCGGCCACCATTACGGCGAAAGCCTGTTGTCAGTGCGCGTTCACGGCACCGTCTCCGCTTGGAACCGCGCCGATGGCAAACTGGCGTGGCAGCAGGAAGTGAAGCACCAAAATCTCGTCGTCGATCGCTTCCGCTCGTTGCCGGTGATGCTGTTCGTCTCCCGCAGTTGGAAACAAAAAGGAAACCTGAACTACGGTACACTCAGCATCCAAGCGCTCCACAAGCAGACCGGCAAACGACTCCACGATTCGACCACCCCCTCGCAATACGGCGGCTTCCACAGCGTCCAAGTCAACGCGAGCGAACCGTCCATCGAACTCAAGTCGTACAACCTGCGTCTGAGACTCGTCCCGACGGATGCGCCCGTTGAGGCCAAGTAGCCGTCTCACAAGAGATAAGAATCAGGAAGAGGTGACCTCTGACTCCTGACCTTTCGCGGAGCGAGAGGGCTACGGTTTTGAAATGCCCTCTACTTTTACTTTGGAGTTGCCATGAAGTGCGCCCCATCCCCGCGAAGAGCCCGGTTGGCGACCCATTTCATTGCGAGCCTGTGTGTGTGGTTGGCCCCACTCGTCGCGTCGGCTGATGAGCTGCGTCCGGTCGCCAACTTCTTCAAGCTGCCCGGCGATTGGACTTTGGGGGCGTGCTCAGCGGTGGCCGTGAATGCGAAGGGCGAAATCATCGTCTTCCATCGCGGCTCCCATCCGCTGTTGGTGTTTGATGCTCAAGGAAACTACTTGCGATCATGGGGCGACGACCTGGTGAAATCGGCTCATGGTCTGCGTGTTGATCGCGACGACAACATCTGGACGACGGATGTCGGTACGCATCGCGTCTGCAAGTACGATCCCACAGGCAAGCTGCTGCTTTCGCTCGGGACCGGCAAAGCGGGGGCGGGCGACGATCAATTCAACAAACCGACCGACATCGCCTTCGGTGCGATGGGCGAGTTCTTCATCACGGACGGTTATGGCAACACGCGCGTCATGCAGTTTTCCTCGTCGGGCAAGTTACTTCTGTCGTGGGGCCAGCCCGGCAAAGCCGCGGGTGAGTTCAACACGCCCCATGCGATCGTGATGGATCGACAAGGCCGCTTGTTGGTGGGCGATCGCGAGAACGATCGCCTTCAACTGTTTGATCAAGCCGGCAAGTGGCTCGCGACTTGGCCCGGCTTTGCGCCGTATGGCTTGGCGCTGGACAAGTCGGGGCGAGTCTACGTTGCCGACGCCCGCGCTCAGCAACTCCTACGCCTGACTCCGACGGGCGAAGTCGAGCAGCGTTGGGGCCGCAAAGGAACCGCCCCCGGCGAATTCGATTTGCCTCACATGCTGACGTTCGACGCCGCAGGCAATCTCTTCGTCGCCGAAGTCAACGGCCGTCGAGTGCAGAAGTTCGAAGTGGTTCCGTAGCCCGATGCCAGTCGCTGACGGATTCTCAGTTCATCCGCAGGTGAGCGAGGCATTGCTTGCCGAGTGGTCGTGGATGGGATTGGTTTCATCTGGCTAACTGGAATCACTCGCAAAACTGCGGATGAACCGAAGGACGTTGGCCTCATGCTCGGCGTTCCTCGCGCGAAGCATGCGGCGACCGCTTTGAAGCACTCACTCGTCGCCGGTCGGCGGCACTCCGCAACCGGCCGCAGCGATTCGGGCCGCGCCGTAGGCGGCCTCTTCTCGGTGAGGAGTGAAAGTCAGTGGGAGGCCGAAGGATTGGGAGACGATTTCGGCGAGGAGGCGGTTTTCTCGCAGGCCATTTCCCGCCGAAATGAGCTGGGTGGGCTTGTGGCCGGTGATGTTGTGAATGGCCGTGAAGCCGTCATGCAGCGAGCGGGCCATCCCTTCCAAGACGGCTCGTGCGAGGTGTTCTGGGGTGAAGTTGCCGGGCGTCAAACCGGTCAGCGAACCGCGCACGGTCGGATCGAGTCGCGTGCCCGAGAAGTGCGGTTCGCAGCGTAGGCCGTCGGCACCGGCAGCGACGTTTGCGGCGAGGCGGTTCATGAGTTCGTAGAGCGGCGGAGGAGACCCGTTGTCATTCCGGACTGGGGCCGAGAGCCGAACAGAAGCCCCCTCACCCCCGGCCCCTCTCCCCGCAAGGCCGGGGCGAGGGGAGTGAAGGTCGGATGGCTCCAATGGCGTGGTTGGTACGGTCCGCGCTTCGTCGATGAGCTTGTCGCCGACATTGCGGAAGAACTGTTCGAGGACTTGATACGACCAACCGCCCGCCAAGCCGACGTTCGACATCAGGTTGCCTCGACACGGGAACGGCCGCAGTTCGATGGGAGGTTGGAATCCGACTCCACTTTCCGTGAAGACGGCCACTTGAGCGCCCGTGCCCACATTGACGAGGACACTCGCGCGGCGATCCGTCACGCTGCCGAGGAAACTGGCTTGATGATCCCCGATCGGTGCGAAGACGGGTGTCCCGGCGGGTAGCCCCGTGGCGGATGCTGCGGCGTGCGTGAGTTGTCCGATCTGCTGGTCGGCCTCACGGATCTCGGGGAAGAGAGAGCGAGGGAGTTCGAGGGCCATGATCGCCGCCTCGGACCATTGCCGCGTCCGGACATCCAATACGCCGCTGCTCCCCGCACACGATGGCTCGGTGATCGGCGGTTGGTCGGTCAACACTGAGCCGAAGTAGTCCATGATGAAGCAGGCTCGCGCGTTGGCAGGCAACAACTGGTGAGCTTTCAACCAAAACAGTGTCACCGCCATGAAGCCCGGTTGCAGACGGCAGCCCGTCGTCTGCCACGAGTCCTCGCCGACCGCAGCCCGCGCTACATCGAGCCATGTCATCGAACAGTTTGGCACCAAATCCAACGCGCGACGATCCTGCCAGTTGATGAGGGGCGACGCGGGTTCACCGCGCGCGTCGATCAGCACGACGCCATGTTGCTGCCCGGTCATGCCGATCCCCGCGACTTCACTCGCGCGCGGGCCGAGTTTCTGGACGACCGACTTCATACACCCGAGACCATGTTCGACGATCCGCCGCGCGTTCCATTCCGACCGTCCGCGCGGTCGGTCTTCGATGCGGGTGACGTTCGCCTCGCTGACCTCCGTCGCGACAGCGAGTACTTCGCCGGACACGGCGTCCATCGCCAGGCTGGTGATTTTGGTCGTTCCCAGGTCAACGCTGATGATGATCGGCATGGTGTTCCTCGCGGTCTGTGGGCTTCATCGTTCATTCAATTGCAGGCGGCTCGTCTGCCCAAGCCGTGATGACATAAAGGGGTACGCGAGCCGCCTCCCCCACGGAAATGGCGGAAAGCCATTTTTCGCCGTATCGCCGGTCGGCCTTCCGTCACATGACCCGGGAACATGGCGACACGGGGATGAAACCAGCAGGACTTCGCGTTGAGTTCTTGGAAGGCGACATCGGCCTTCGTCTCAAACGGCACGATGTGCGGGCCGGCCAGTACTAGCAGCGACTGAGCGGCGCGAATGCGGGCGTCGGTAAACGGGTCTTCCAACATCGCCTTCAAACGAGCCGTCGTGCCGACGGCGTGCGCGTCTCCCGCAAATGTCGCCGCGTAAGTGCGGATGGCCTCGTCGCTGCTCGACAAGTTTCGTTCGAGCGCCCTCAGTCCGGCCTCATCGCCGATGATGGCCAGCGCGTGTTCAAAGCTCGCGCGGGTTGAGGCATCCGGGCAGCGGGCCATTTGTGTGGTCAATCGCTCGATGTCACTGCGGTCTCCAATCTGACCGAGTACCCATGCGGCGATGCTTCGGTCAACAGGCGAGTCTGTCGCCAAGAGTTCACGCAGAGATTGCAGGGCTGCTGTGTCGCCTCGACGCGCCAAGGCTCCCGCCGCCATCAGCTTCAACTTCATGTTGCCAGTCTGATCGAACGCGCGCCGCATGGCCGGACCGTCGCCGATCTCAAACACTTTGAACAGGCTCTCTGCCGCGTGAGTATGTCCATAGCTGTTCTCCCCGGCGAGGATGTCTTGCATCACGCGAATCGTGGAACGATCCCCGGCGCGAGCGATCTCCCGTGCGAGGCCGCACCGCTTCTGGT
>Ga0114966_10000751_pt1 | contig 30941 bp, 17 predicted proteins | sample M_130207_XF_Meta_FD_87029 | JGI IMG/M metagenome (GOLD analysis project Ga0114966, IMG submission 87029) | Freshwater microbial communities from Lake Montjoie, Canada to study carbon cycling - M_130207_XF_MetaG | ecosystem: Environmental > Aquatic > Freshwater > Lake | place: Lake Montjoie... | reverse complement strand
ATAACGCATACGCTGAAGAGTTTCGTGTAAATAAAATTACTGGCAAGAAAAACTTTGCTATTATTCAGGCTGAGGATGAGCTATCTGCTATAGGAATGGTTATTGGAGCTAGCTGGAATGGAGCACGTTCCTTCACTGCTTCAAGTGGTCCTGGATTATCCTTAATGAATGAACTACTTGGACTAGCCTATTTTGCTGAAATACCAACCGTTTTAATTGACGTGCAGCGAACTGGTCCATCAACAGGTATGCCTACTAGAACGCAACAGTCGGATATTCTGGAAGCCGCTTATGCCTCGCATGGTGATACTAAACATGTTTTGCTTTTCCCTTCCAACCCTAAAGAATGTTTTGATCTTACTGTAGATGCATTTGATCTTGCTGAATATCTTCAAACACCAGTGATAATGCTTACCGATCTCGACCTTGGAATGAATGACCATATTTCTGAACCATTTGAATGGGATGATAAACGGGAATACAACAGAGGCAAAATCTTGGACGCTGCTGCACTTGATAATATAGTGAAATTTGGACGCTACCTAGATGTTGATAATGATGGTATTGCCTACCGTACATACCCTGGTACACATCCTACCAAAGGATCTTTTTTTACCCGCGGTACTTCTCGTGATGAGTACGCTACTTATTCTGAAGATAGTGGAGCTTATAAAAGAAATGTTGATCGCTTAATTAAAAAATGGAACACTGCAAAAGATATAGTCCCTGCACCACAGGTGTATCAAGATAAAAACAAAAGTGAATATGGCATTCTTTTTTTCGGAACCTCTCAATGTTCCGCTGAAGAAGCAATAGACCTATTGAATCAAAATAAAATAGTTGTAGATGCTATCCGCATAAAATCTTTCCCATTCAACAAAACTGTGCAAGATTTTATTGATTCTCATGAAAAAGTTTTTGTTATTGAACAAAATCGCGATGCACAAATGAAAAGTTTACTACTTATTGAATTAGTAGCTAACCATCAAAAATTAATTTCTGTTCTTAATTATGATGGTATGCCTATCACAGCAGAAAATATTTTCAATCAAATAACAAATCAAATTTTATCTCTTAAATCTAGCCCATTAAAAGAGGAAGCAAATGGTAAAAAAAACAAACAAAATTCAATAACAAACTAACATACTCAGCATCATATTTAGCTTAATGCTAATGATGAGAGTTATAAAATATCATTATGTCTTATACCCGTCCGAAATTCCGCCATCCCGAACTTATTAAAAATAAATTAGGCTATACTGTTGATTATTATGAAGGCGCGCTCTCTACATTGTGTGCTGGATGTGGACACGATTCAATAAGTGCAGGAATTATCCAAGCCTGTTATGAATTGAGTATTGAACCCCATCGATTAGCGAAACTTTCAGGAATAGGTTGCTCGTCGAAAAGCCCCGCTTATGTGCTTAGTAATTCTCATGGATTTAATTCTGTTCATGGAAGAATGCCTTCTGTAGCTACAGGAGCAAATCTTGCTAATAAAGACCTCATTTATTTGGGCGTTTCCGGTGATGGTGATACTGCATCAATTGGTATGGGACAATTTGTTCACGTTATCAGAAGAAACCTAAATATGCTTTACATAGTTATGAATAACGGTTGTTATGGACTTACTAAAGGTCAGGACTCCGCCACTGCTGATCAGGGATCTAAAAACAAAACAGGCAATATTAATTTGTTCGAAGCTATTGATTTGGCAAGTTTATCTCTCGAACTTGGTGCCACTTTTGTTGCCCAAAGTTTTTCGGGTGATAAAACCCAGTTAGTGCCGCTCATTAAAGCTGGTTTAAAACATCCTGGATTCGCTTTTATTAATGTAATTTCTCCTTGTGTTACTTTTAACAATAATGTAGGTTCTACAAAATCATACGATTTCGTGCGAGAGCATATTGCTGCTACCTCAACTATCGATTTTGTTCCTGAAATGACTGAAATAACTGCTAAGTATGACGAAGGAACAACTAAAGAAGTGAAAATGCACGATGGCTCTTTTATCTCATTAAATAAACTTTCTCAAGATTGGGATCCATTGGACAGGCTATCTGCCGTCACCGCTATTCACAATGCAAGAGCAAAAAATGAAATATTAACAGGTTTATTATATGTAAATCCTGACTGTAATGACTTGCATCAAATGCTAAGAACTTGTGATAAGCCTTTAAATACACTTTTAAAATCAGATCTTTGCCCAGGAGCATCAATGCTAAACGAAATAAATGCAGACCTTAGGTAAAAGGTTAATTATAAAGTGCATGAAATAATCTTTTAGAAATCTTTTATCTCTCAACACCAAAGAACTTAAATTTATTTATTTTAATTAGTTTACCACCAAATTTTTCATCTAAATTATGCCTGCCGAAAATATAAGCATGAATTATTTTTCTGGAAAATTAATAAACTGGTACTTACAAAATAAAAGAGACCTGCCATGGAGGAATACAAAGGATCCTTATTTAATTTGGCTCTCTGAAATAATATTACAGCAAACAAAAGTAGAGCAAGGCTTATCTTATTATTTTGCATTTGCAAAAGAATTCCCTACCGTAAAAAGTTTAGCACAGGCCGAAAATAATAAGATAATGAAATTATGGCAAGGCTTAGGGTACTATTCACGGGCTCGTAATTTACATGCCACAGCAAAAAATATAAGCGAAAATTATTATAACCTATTCCCAAATACTTACAATGAACTTCTTAAATTAAAAGGTGTAGGAGATTATACTGCAGCTGCAATTGCCTCATTCGCATTTGATAAACCTCATGCTACTGTGGATGGAAATGTGTACCGTGTTTTATCACGCATATTTGGCATCAGTACTCCTATAGACAGCAATGATGGGAAAAAAGAATTTAACCAATTAGCAAATGAATTAATAGATAAAAAAAAGTCGGCAACTCATAACCAAGCCATCATGGAATTTGGTGCTATACAGTGTAAACCAATTAATCCAAAATGTTCCATTTGTCCATTCAGTGAAATGTGTTTCGCTTTTGCTAATAACAAAATAAAAGAATTACCTTTTAAAGCAAAAAAAATAATGGTGCGTAAGCGCTTCTTTAATTATATAGTGTTGAACCATAACTCATGCATCATAATTAATAAGAGAGAGGAAAAAGATATATGGATAAATCTTTACGACTTTCCACTAATTGAAACTGAAAAAGAAATTGATGAAGAAGAATTTTTAAATTCGAAAAATTGGAAAGAATTTATACTAAATAAAAAATATATAATAAAATCAGTGTCAATTACTTACAAACATATTTTAACTCACCAGAAAATTTATGCTCGCTTTTGGGAGATAGAATGTGATAAAATATTTACAAAATCCCTCCCGAAAACATGTATTAAAATTAATAGAAAAGATGTTTGGCATTACCCTGTTCCAAAACTTATTGAAAACTATTTGAACTCAAAAGGATCTAAAATCATAAATAAAAAATAATTATTGAAAAATTAAATTTTTAATAAAAAAAGTAGCAAATTCATTAATTAGTTTCTGTCTATAGAGTCGAGAGTCTGAACTTTAATTTTAGAGTTTGAGGCTTTCGTAGTTTTGAAAATCAGAAGTTTATATTTGTAAAAGACTGGTTATTAAAACAAGAATAACGAAGACCCGAGTGAAACAAACTTTCGAATGCCTTTAAAAATAATATATTTATGAGTAAATCGGACATTATAGAAAGACTCTAATTAGAAAGAAGTTCAAAATTAGCTGTATCAAAGGATTTCCCGTTAATCAAAATCTCTATCCTGTGTATTCCAAAATAATGTTTACGTGTTGTAAAATCTTTAAAAAAGATTTTTTTTGATACGAATATTGTTTGTTTTGACAATAAATCCACCTGCTTTAATTTAAAAACTTTAGCTGATAGTTCGCCAGATTTTTTTAAATAATGAATAGCAAAATCAATAACTAGTTTTTGCATTAATAATTTTCTGGAAACTACAGAAAATTCAAATTGCAGGTATTCTCCCAAATATATTCTTGATTTATTTAACTTGAAATTTATAACATTAATTTTAATATTTTTTTTGAAATCGAAAATTAAAAGAGCTTTAGAATTTCCTTTTTTAATAAGTGTTCGGCTTGCGTGTTTTATTATCCATAGGGTATTTGGATTAGTTTTATCCCAAGTTCTTAAAATGTTAAGTAAATAACTTACATTATCTTTTGAAATATCATTTAAATGATTCGCTACCGATTTCATTACATATTTGTCATCATCAGCCTTTAATTTTTCCAATATAGATTGAGTAATACCAGGATTTTTAATTACTTCGTCTAGTTTAAACGACCAAGGTAATCGTGGCCTGCTGCCTTCAGAAGCTAAGCGCCTTACATGATAGTTTTTATCAGCAGCCCAATTATCCATTATATTGATAGTCTTTTTAAAATCACGTCTTAAAAATTCTCGAATCGCAAATTCGGATGAGCCAAATTGTGTGAAATATTTTAATGCTTCCATCGACAATATAAAATCATTATGGCCATACAGTCCAACAAAATCTGGAAATACAAGAGATGTATAACCTTTTTTTAATTTCGGAATCACTTGTATCATTATTCCCATTGATTTTTTATAATCCAATGGCAATTGTGTTTTTAATACAATAGAAGTTTTACGCATTCTCTCATTAAGAGACAAATGCGCTATATTTTCCATTATATCACTAACAAACTTTTCTGGCTTAAAATGTATATGTACCCTACTAAACTCTTCAGCAAGATGCTCAAAGAATTTTATGTTAAACATATTCTTTAGTGGTTCTGCCATTAAAAAGTTGCTAATAATTTTTTAATTAATTTATTAGTATGATAAAACAAGAATTATAAATTGGAAACCAATTAGGAATTAAAAAGCTCCATAACAGTTATCTCAGGCGATATACCTATCCTCCCCGGGTAACCTAAAAAACCTACACCACGGTTGACATATAAATATTGATTTTGCTGATTATATAAGCCCGCCCATTGTTTATAAGCATATTGTGAAGGGCTCCATCTAAACCCTGGTATCTCAATCCCAAATTGCGCACCATGGGTATGACCACTGAAAGTAATATCAATATTTTTAAATTTCTCTATCACCTCTAAATTCCAGTGCGAAGGATCGTGCGACAGCAATAATTTAACTGGATAATTTTCAGCACCTGCATAAGCTTTTTTCAAATCCCCATATTTTGGAAAATTGAAATTCCCTCCCCAGTTTTCAATTCCTATTATTGCAATTTCAGCATCGTTTTTTTTAATAGTAACATGCTCATTCATTAATAGTTTCCAACCTATTTTTGAATGCACATTTTTTAGACTTTCTAGATTTTTAGTTTTGGCTGTTTCACTTTCCCAAGTTACATAATCGCCATAATCATGATTGCCAAGGGTGCTGTAAACACCTAATGGAGCCTTTATTTTACTTAAAACCTCAATAAGCAAATCAGTTTCAGAAGCCCTGTCATTCACTAAATCTCCAGTAAAAAATATAATATCAGGATTTTGTTTATCAATAATTTTCACAACTTCCTCTAAAGGTGTTGATGAAACAAAGCTACCCGAATGAATGTCTGAAATTTGTATTATTTTCAATCCATTAAATGCTGATGGAAGATTTGGTAAAACTAATTTAATAGAATGTACTTTATAATTAAAAGCTCCTTTAATGATACCATATATTAATCCAGAAAATGTGAATAATGAAAACCCTAATGCTATTTGATTTAAAAATTTCAACCTCGAAATTGAATGCACATTTTCAACAATATTTTCTTTGGTTGAAGTTACCATGTAACTTCCAATCCACCGAAACAAACGAATTAAATCATCTGTTAATATAAATATAGAACCTATAATTTTACTGATCAATAGGATTAATAGTGTTGCAAATAAATATATTCTAATATATTTTGGTAAATCATTAATTGATAAAAAAACATAAGTAAACAATACGAAAAATGTAAATAATGTAATTCCCCAATAAATAAAAAATGCAAGTGATTTTTTAATTGCTGTGCTTTCTTTTAATATAAGCGAAATGGCTTGATAAAAATATAAATCAATTAAAAACAGAAATATAGCAATAATAAAAAATCGAATAGTCATTGTCATTTTTTTAAGTTATAAAAATTATTTTAAAAATACAAAAACCAATTATATTTAAAAAATTATTTATGTTAATAGTAGTAATAAGTATGTATATAGCGTTATTTTACAAACTGTTTTTTGATCATTTTTATTTCTAATATTTATTTATTTTTTTCTTTAATAAAAAAACATACATTTGAGTTAGCCTTATTCATTAAAATTAAGACTTAATTTGTCAAAATAATTTATTTACAGGCTGCGAATTAACACATTTAAAATTTATCATTACCATACTATTATAATATAAGTTCATTTAGTATTTGAATACGAAAATATGAGAATAGATATAATAACTATTTTACCTCAATTATTGGAAAGCCCTTTCCAACATAGTATATTAAAACGAGCTATTGATAAGGAAATTGTAGAAATTAATTTAATTAATTTACGTGATTATTCTACACAAAAACAAAAAAGTGTCGACGATTATGCTTTTGGTGGTGGGGCTGGTATGGTTATGAGAATTGAACCCATAGCTAATTGTATAGCAGCATTAAAGGCGCAGCGAAATTATGATGAGGTGATATATACAAGCCCTGATGGCGATACATTAAATCAAAAAATAGCCAATCAATTGTCTACTTTTAAAAATATCATTATCCTTTGTGGGCATTATAAAGGGGTAGATGAGCGTGTGCGCAAGCATTTAATTACCAGGGAAATATCTATCGGTGATTATGTGCTTTCAGGTGGTGAATTAGCTGCTGCCGTTTTGTGCGATAGCATTATACGGTTAATACCTGGAGCAATTTCAGATGAAACTTCGGCATTAACAGACTCTTTTCAAGACAATTTATTGGCTCCTCCAGTATATACAAGACCCGCTGATTATAACGGATGGAAGGTGCCCGATATATTATTATCAGGGCATAATAAAAATATTGAAGAATGGAGACACGAGCAAAGTATTGAACGAACAAAAGAAAGAAGACCCGATTTATTGAAGTAAAACTCGTTTATACTGCTTTTCTGTTTTTATTTATTTAATCTCATTAAATAAGATTTAAAAATATAAAATCAAACCCCATATGGTGCTTAAACCACTAGTTTAATTAAACTTTTAATCTAAAATTAAATTATTTACCAGAATTTAAAATTTAAATCTTTAGCCAGACTTTTTTACTTTTATTGTAATTAATTTCATATAATACTAATAATCAATAACTTGAATAAAAAGCTGGTGAATTTAGTTTTAACTTTATCAACAATTACTAAGGATTCGTTAATAACATATTTTTATTTTTAGTAAATTTTGCTATATTTTTGCATAATAATTTGTGATAATGTTGACAATAAACCCAAAAGAAGTACCTGTTTCCGTTTTTCATAGTTATTTGCTTGGTGCTGTAGCTCCTCGTCCTATTGCTTTTGCAAGTACTATAGACAAGGAAGGCAATCCTAATCTAGCACCCTTTAGTTTTTTTAATGTTTTTAGCGCTAACCCTCCTATTGCAATTTTTTCCCCTGCACGCAGTGGTAGGACCGGACAAACAAAACATACTTATAATAATATAAAGGAAATCCCTGAAGTTGTTATTAATATGGTTAATTACGACATGGTTCAACAAACTTCCTTGGCTAGTACCGAATATCCAAAAGGTGTTAATGAATTTACAAAGGCTGGATTTTCGGCTATTTCATCGGAATTAGTAAAACCATTTAGAGTAAAGGAATCACCAGTTCAGTTAGAATGTGCTGTGAATCAAGTGATTGAGCTTGGGCAAAATGGTGGCGCAGGTAATTTAATTATTTGCGAAATTTTATTGATGCATATCAACGAAAATGTACTTGATGCTAATAAGCAAATAAATCCTAATAAAATTGACTTGGTTGGTCGTTTAGGAGCAAACTGGTATAGCAGAACCTCGGGAAATGCACTGTTTGAAGTTGCAAAACCATTGATGAATTTAGGGATAGGAATTGATCAAATTCCTGAGTATATTCGCAATTCGAAAATATTAACTGGCAATAATTTAGGGCAGTTAGCAAATGTTGAAAATATACCAACTAATATGGAGATAGAGGAATTTAAAAATTCAAACGAAATCAAGGAAGTAATGAATACATACCAAATAGACAAACTTGAAAATAGCTTTCATCATATTGCAAAAAAATATTTGGAAAATGGTAAAGTGGAAGTAGCATGGAAAATTCTATTACTAGAAAAAAATTGATACTATTCATCTTCAGTAATCTATTAAATTAAATATATGAATCTTTAGGTATTTAATTATAATAAAATATTAGAAGATTGAAAATATTTTTTTAAAAAGAAAAAAAAATTAAACAATAAATTATAATCAACAATTTAACAATTAAAAAAATGGACATAACAGGAATCTTAAAAGTAAAAAGCGAAGCACAGCAAGTATCTGACAAATTTAAAAAAAGAGATTTTGTTCTCACCGACAACTCCTCTCAATACCCTCAACACATATCATTTCAATTAACTCAAGACAAATGTAATTTGATTGATGTATATAATGTAGGAGCAGAAATAAAAGTACATTTTAATTTGCGCGGTCGCGAATGGGCTAGCCCACAGGGTGAAATTAAATATTTTAATACTCTTGAAGCATGGCGTATTGAAGGTGGTGCTAATTCCGGTTCAGCAAATATATCTGCCCCCAAAAAAGAAGGTTTTTCAGAACCTATTACTGCAGCGACAGAAAGTGATGATTTACCTTTCTAAAACCATTCGTTTATATTAAAAAAAAAGGGGAGTTATTTAAATAAATAACTCCCCTTTTTTTTATTTAATATATTACCTGATCCTCATCTATAACTTTAACATCCAAAGAATCGCGTAAGCCATTTGCTAGCAATACAAAAGCTAGAACAATAAACATGATTGCCAATCCTGGTAGAAACGCCAAATATGGAGAGTCCCCAATGATATAACCCCTGTGCGCATTAATCATAGCACCCCACGATGCTGTTGGCGGCTGCGATCCAATACCCAGAAAACTTAAGCCCGCTTCAATTAATATTGCAGCAGCAAAATTTGCAGCTGAAATAACTATTACTGAACCCATCACATTTGGCAATACATGACGCACTATAATTCTAGCATTAGAAAACCCCAAAGCTCTTGCAGCCTCTATAAAATCTTTTTCGCGCAAACTCATTATTTGCCCTCTAACAACACGTGCTACCTCTACCCACATAGTTAAACCTACGGCAATAAATACTTGCCAAAACCCCTTACCTAATGCCAATGTTAAAGCTATTATAAGTAATAATGTTGGAATTGACCATACAACATTGATAAACCAAATAATTACATCATCCACTCTACCCCTATAATAGCCGGCAAGGGAACCCATTAAAACTCCTATTATTACTGAAATAAAAACTGCAATCAAGCCTACCGAAAAAGAAACCCTTGTTCCAATTATCAAACGGCTTAATAAATCACGACCTGCTGGATCTGTTCCCAAAATAAACTTCTTAGTAATAATATTATTTTTCTCAATTTCAACTTGTAACTCTTTTATAGTTTTTTTTAATTTCCGGCTGTTTTCAAATTCATAAAATTCTATATAGCCATTTTCTAAATTATTTTTTATTTCTTTATGGCAATCTAAAGCATAAATAACATCGGCAAGGTTAAATTTATATTCATTTCCTTTTATGTTTTTTTCACCCGTATATTCGAGCAGAACAATTTCGGCACCTTCAAACCTATAACTAGCAAAAGGGATATAACGGTAATCACTAACTTTACCAAACATCATTTTAGATAAAAAGTTTGATTGATGTTTAGGTTCATTCTTGCAACTTTGAAGCATTTGCACCTTAAATCCTGGTGGTTTTTTTGAAAGTTCAAGCAATTGTTCATTCGCATCAGGGCTTGAATCTGGTGTTATTGAATAACCTAGGATAGAGATTAACATGCACAATGCAATTATTGACAAACCAAATACTGCCAACTTGTTTTTTTTAAAGCGCTGCCAGGCTAAATAAGAAAGGGAATATGAATAATTTTTATTTCTTTTTATTGCCATTTGTATTATAATAAAAAAAACTTAATATGGTTGTGTTACAAAAATGAAAAAATTAAGAAATTTGAATAATATTTATAAAATTTTTCTGCCTAAAAATAATAACAATATATGAATAATGCATGCTTTAGATGAAGATTAGTGAAGTTTTCGAAATAACTCACGCAAATTAAATGGTTCAAAAACTATCCGTTTTTCTTTTGTATTGATACCCTTTGGCAAAAGCTCAGGACAGGCTCCAGAAACAAAAAATCAAGAACAAACGATTTCTCCCCACCTGCAACCCTGCATCGCGTTTTTTCATTCCTCACACGCGTTTTCATAAGCATATTTTCTGCAAAAAATGAAAACCTCTGTTTTTATTAATATTTCTATTTTGTCGAAATTATTTTGAAAGCTATACTTAGAGCCATAAATTATTAAAATAAGATCGGTTGTTATCCATGTATTTTAAAATGGATATGTTTTATTTATTATTTTTAAAAATAAATAGCCTATTTTTCTCAGGTTTTTTAACTTTGTAACCCAATACAAAATATCGATTATTAGAAGCTCAATTCTAAAATATAAAAACGGAAAATTTATTTTCCTTTGCTAATGATTTTACAAAAACTAAACTAAAAATTGATCCTTACAAAAAATACTGATAAAATAATTTTAGGTATTGACCCAGGAACTAACATAATGGGCTATGGTCTTATTAATATTAGTGGTAATAAGATGGAATTGATTGTGATGGGGATTTTGCGTCTCGAAAAAATTGGTGATCACGCATTAAAGCTTCATAAAATTTTCAACCGTGTTATTTCATTAATTGATGAATATAAGCCCGATGAATTAGCCATTGAAGCTCCTTTTTTTGGAAAAAATGTTCAATCCATGTTAAAATTGGGAAGAGCTCAAGGGGTGGCTATTGCAGCTGCACTGTCAAGAGATATTACAATACAAGAATATTCTCCCAGAAAAATCAAACAATCTATAACAGGCAACGGAAATGCTTCGAAAGAGCAAGTTTCAGCCATGTTAAAAACACTTTTAAACTTTAAAGAAAGTCCAGAATTTTTAGATGCTACGGATGGATTGGCAGTGGCTGTATGTCACTATTTCCAACGCAAACCTGGTGAAACAAAAAAAACATACAACAGCTGGAAGTCGTTTTTAACTGAAAATCCAGGTAAAAAAGGATAAAATAAATAACCGAGCTTAATTATTGAAATTCCGAACGTATTTTCTGAGCCATAGTAATAAGTTCATCCTGAGATGGTTTTAATTTAGGCTGAGTAAAATTTAAGTCATTGGAGGTATTCATTGGCACTAAATGAATATGTGCGTGAGGAACTTCTAAACCGATCACTGCAACACCTATTCTTTTGCATTTAACCGCTTTTCTTTGACCCTTAGCAACAAACTTGGCAAAAACTACCATTTCTGCCAAGGCGATGTCATCCATGTCAAAAATATAATCCGTTTCTTTTTTCGGTATCACTAAAATATGACCAATTACAAGCGGGAAAACATCTAAAAATGCTAAGAATTTTTCATTTTCAACGATCTTATAACAAGGTATTTCTCCATTAACTATTTTTGTGAATATACTTGACATAACTATATTGTTTCGTGCTAATTCTTTAATATAAATCTGCGGAAATTAATGATTATCTACTTATTTCAAGTACTTCCAATTTAATGCTACCAGAAGGAACAATTATATTAGCTATTTCACCAGCTTTTTTGCCTAATAATCCTTTACCTATTGGCGAATCAACGGATATTTTGTTTGCTTTTAAATCTGCTTCATTTTCTGCAACAAGTGTATATGCCATTATTGAACCATTGGCGATATTTTTTAATTTAACTTTTGATAGGATAAGTACTTTGGTTGCATCCAATGTGGAAGCATCTATCAAACGAGCGCTGCTCATTATTTCTTCCATTTTAGAAATCTTTAGCTCAAGTAATCCTTGAGCTTCCTTAGCAGCATCGTACTCTGCATTCTCCGATAAATCTCCTTTATCTCGTGCTTCAGCAATTTGTTTAGAAATATATAAACGCTCATGCGTTTTTAATTGATGTAATTCATCTTTAAGCCTTTTTAATCCTTCTTCTGTATAATATGAGATGTGTGACATGTTTTTTTATTAATGACAATTATTAAAATAAAAAAGAATCTTTTCGGTTCAAGCGAAAAGACTCTCCTGATTAATATAAATTATTTTTTTTACTATTTTTTAATTTTATGCAACAAGGATAATGCCAAAGTAAAAAAAAAGCTATCCTCTTTTAATATTATAAATTAATTCTTGCACCTATAGAATGTGTTCCATTAAAAGGGTTTGTTGCCCTATAGGAATAATCAATAGCGAAGGTAGACTTGTTTTTTCCAAATGGCATTTCAAAAGTGAATCCTGCGCTAGGGCCTGTAAAAGCAGAAGTCCTTTCCTCTGTTTTTAAAATACCCTTTTCATAGCAATACCCTACGCGCAACATTAAAATTTCTTTCCACCCGTATTCAACACCTATTTTAAATTGATCTTTACCAAATGAATAAGAGCTGTAATTACCCATAGTAGTAATTCTATGCGTTTTTTTAGAAATGCTATCTTCTAAAATATATAAATCATAACCAACTCCAATATTTAAAAAGGAAGGTAATTCATATTGTGAAGATCTTTGCTCCACTGTCATGGTAGTTCCTAGTGTACTTGATGGTACCGGTGTTTTAAAGGACAATCCGTCACCACTAAATTTCATTCTGGGCCCAATATTTTTTAAAGAAACACCAAATTTTAGTTGGTCATTTTTTCCTGCTACATATTGTATACCAGCATCCAAAGCGATACCTCTCGCATTGATATTAGATGTTTTTTCAGTTATTATTTTAGCTGCAATACCTCCATAAATATTATCAGAAAAACCTTTTGCATAGGACAAACTGATGTTAAGAAATTGTGGAGAATAAGTACCTAATCCGCCTTCAGGCTTTTCAAAGGAAGTTATTTCAATATCGCCAAAATCCATTGCCATGATAGCAAAACCTATAGCTCCTGTTTCTCCAACCCTTTGTGTTAATCCAAAAGCATTAATATTGATATTAGAGCCTTTTAACCATTGCGTGCGGGTAAATAACAATTCGGTTCTTTTAGTAAAGGCGGTACCTGCTACATTTAAAAACATAGCTTCAAGACCTTTTGCACCAGCAACATTAGCACCAGCCCAACCCGAACTGCGGGCCCATGGGTTAATTAATAATTCGGTAGCACCAGCTTGACCTGCACGGTCGGGGTTACCAGCAAATATACATGCACCACCCCAATCCTTGATAAAAGGAAGGGAGAAAGAAAGTATTGTTAAAATTATAAGTTTTTTCTTTATCATATTGTTGTAGTAATTAATTTATTTTTAATATTCTAAAATTCTCAAATTATAGCGCGCAGCTTATTAATGCATTAATAAAATTAAAAAATATGCTTGCATTAATACGCTTCTAAATCCAAAGGACGCATTACACCAAACCATTTTAGAATTTTTTCACCTACATTAGGAACATCCACATGTATGATATACATTCCACTAGCTATAGGGATTCTAGCATTATTTTTTAAATCCCAATCCAAAGAAGCTTTCGCATCATCATCGGCTTTTCTTAATGTTCTGATTAAGCTGCCATTTAAAGTATAGATAGAAACATTACAATTCCTAGGTAAATTTGTTATTTTAACAATATTATCACCTGTTTTTTCTTCATACCCTGAATATGCATAATATGGATTAGGAACAATATTAATTAAACTAAGCGCATCTTCGGCAGCTACAGCATCTTCCTTATGCACACCAATATCGTTAGTATTAAAATCATAGATAGGGTCGGCATTATTCACTGCTAATAATACTGCTGGACTTGCTATTGTACTTGTATAGGTATTATTTGCAGCAACAAAGGAACTTCCTACAGTGCGATTTACGCCATTATGTAAGATGGGGCCCTGTTCTACAAAATAAGTTTGACCAGCAATAAGATCACCAGAAGCAATATTATCTCCGGTTCCGTATTTAGTATAAGCTTTACAAACTCTCAACTTAATTTTTACATCCGTTTCTAATAAACTATGACCTCTTTTAAGTAAGGGGATATTCACCCACATAGCATCTGTAAAAATCTCTCTTTTATACCCATCACTTGAGGATGAAGTTGTTTCAGCTGCAGCAACAAATAAATCATGCATTGCCTTTCCTGCATCGTAACGAGGAATATCCTTTAAACCATTTAACATTTTGGCATCATTAACATAGGCAGCATCTCCGTTATGACCAAACACATAAATATAATGTTTACCACCAAATAGCGAAGCACCATTAATTATTTGCGAAACATTTGAACTTGGATTCCATTTCATATCCCCTCCATTTTCAGAGGACAACCATGAATCTTCACCAAAAGCCATATTTAATCTTTCTCCTGTTTCAAGGTTAATAGCATAACCAGGAAACCAACCCATCCCTGTTGCGCCGTTAAGGTCGCCATCTGCAGCATTATATCCAGTCTGTAAATTATTTAGTCCGTTTTTATCTACAGATAATGAGCTGCGCATGTGCAGTTTTTTGGTATTACCTATTGCAAGTGCTGTTTCTTCTTGCATCTCTAAAACAGGGCAGCGGCTCCATTTTGATTGATCACTAGTTATAACAACATCCACACTTGAAATATTTTTTATTTTGTTGAGCGTCAAATTACTTCCCCATGCAGGACCTCCAGCATTCACAATTGGATTTGGTGTAGCAGTAGGTGTAGTACCACATAATCTATATGGCGCCCAGGTACCTCCTATTACTTTTTCAAAAGCCTGTATATTATCAATACCAGCGTAATCGTTATATAGGCTAGAGGGTGGTGCTGTGGCAGAAGTAGTTCCGGAGCGTATCCAGTTAAAATCCGACTCATTATCTACATCTGCTAAACCATCCAACCATTGCAAGGAAGGGTCATCAAAAGTTTGGAAGGAGCCTTCTTTTAAAAATGAATTATTAGGAGGGTAAACATCTGCAGCAATTTCCCCTGGATTATAAACGAATGTAACATTAACAGACAATCCCCATTTAGGTATTACTGCAGTACCCGTTGATTGTCCATTAATAAGTTGTTCGTTAGCTAATTTTATAGTAGTTTCAGAAAAAACAGTATCATTCGTTGTTAAATTAATCAATTCCCAAGTAGAAGAATCCTGAGGAACAAAAGCACTATTTCCTGTGCTAGGGTATTTAGCTTTCAAAATAAAACGGAAATTTGTTTCAGCAGGAACATTTAATGGATCGATAACTTTTATAGATACCGGGCCGGCCCCATTTTCATAAGTAGGAAATTTAACCCTCGAAGCAGCTGAAGCTAAAATTGCAGACACTGTTTCGCTAGTAAAATCTAAAATATTGCTTCCATTACCGCTTCCTTCTATTCTGGTTAATTTAGGACCATTACCATAATTTGAATGTTGTTCTAATCCACCAGATTCAGGAGAAGGAATGTGAGGAATACCGGTGCGAGGGGTAAAAAAAGCAAAATCAGCATTTTTTCTTCCTGCAATATATGGTTTATAATCTTTTAATACGGTATAGTCAACATTTATTGAAGTGCTATGGCCGTAAGCAATAATGGCATAATAATATGTTTTATGGTTTACCAAACGTTTAGCGCCGGTAGCAAATAAATCCTCAGAAACAGAAATAGAATGAACAATCCCTGTATTGGATCCGTTAACCATTTCTGTAGGAATAAGTGCGGATAAGGATACGTCGTTCGAATAATTTATAATTTGTGAAATATTATCTGCTTTATCACACTGAAGCACTAATCGGGCTTTGTTTACATCATTTAACTCAGTTTGACTAACAAATCCATTTTTCAATTGATATAATTGGTAACCCTGAAAAAGGTATGGGGCATTAAGAGGATCTTGTTTATCATAATCTTCAGAATAATTTTCGTTATAATTATTAGAAGTACTAGGATTGGTCCATGTTAAAATTAATTCCTTATCCAATTCTTGAATAGCAAGTTGTGGAGCAGTAGGTCCATTAAGCGTAGCGAAGCAATTATTAAACAATAGCTGAGCAATTGCATCGGCACCTTTTAAAAGTGCTACAGAAGCAAGAGGCCCACCTTGGGTAGCTCTGGCCCAAGGCACACCAATAGTGATAATATTTTTTGCTCCAGGTTGTAAGGTAAAAGGTCCGGCACTTTGTATAAAGCGTCTATCATCCGGTACATTGTTATCCTCGTTCCAGGTTGGCATTAAAATAGGATTATTAACATTGCCACCTACACCAAAACCTGCAGGATCGGATAATCCTGGGAACATGAAATTACAAGGAACAGAACCCGTTGTTCCATTCCCACCATAAGTTATAGGCGTAGCATTTTTCCAGGTGCCAGATAAGTATTGATAAAAATCATCACCACCATTAGGATTTCCATTTACTGGATCTGAGTTATTATTGTAATAAATAAACTTAGACATACCTATTCTTTCGTTATCGATGATACCATCGCCATAATTTAAATAACTAGCAGGAACGCTCCATGAAGGGTTATCAACACCATCGGGATCAGCGTAAGGGCCTTCAAAAAAATCAATACCAATAGCCGGTGGGTTTGCACCATATGCAGTAGCTTGTCCGGTACCATCCACAGGAGCTCCATTATAAAGAATACCAAAACCTAAACCAACATCACAACCAACAAAATCATCCTTATACCAGCCTAAGTCGGCATCATCCCACACACCAAAAAAGGTAGAATCGAGGCGAAAGGATGATTTATTAATTATTTTGTATTTATAGAATGTAGCATTATTTAATTCGTCGTTGGTAGCAAATGCGAAAGCTTGCGCATGAATTTCTAAACCAATAGCAGCACCTCCTGTTTCGGAATGCACATTACCTTTATCGTTAAACACCCAAAACAAACATTGATCACCATAAAGTTGGGCATCACAACCTCTAGTTCCAGTAACATCAAAATCGGGAATATCACCAGTAGTAGGGTCATAAAAGCCATCACTATTTACATCATAATAGGGTGCTAATTCCTGACCATCAGGACCATAGGCAGGCCAGCTACTTATTACATCCCAGGCATCGGGCAAGGTTGCTTGTCCGGCCAAAAGAGGATTTTGTCCCAAAGCACCCGACACTATCCAATTATAATATGTTTCAACATCGGCTCTATTTAATTTATAGAATTTATCCCATGATAGACAAGTGGCAGGATCGATGGTTGCAGAACTAGTTAATGGGCCTGGCCAATAATCGTTACCCGTTTGACGATAAGTTTGAGCAGCCGATTTTAAGGCGCCGCCTGCGTCATAACCACCCACCCAAATAGAACTTGCAAACTGAGAACTGGGACCAATTTGACCTATAGGAGACTTAGGAATATTATATCTTGCTTGATTATTACCAAAAAGATCCCACCACATATCACCACCATTTAATATTTTCGCTCTTACGTTATTAATATCCAAATCGGATTGCGCAGATGCAGGAACACAGCCAGCCATCATTGATTTCGTTTGGTTATTGTTTTGTATAATTCCAGAACCGCCAATATTTTCGCGTGCAAAAGAAGAAATACCCAAAATGCATTCTGATTCTCCTGATGGGAGTGAGAGCAAAGTGCAGAAAGCGATACCAATAATGTTTTTATTTTTCATTTTTTTTATTTTTTATTTTTTGAGCCCCTACAACAAACTCTTATAAAAATTCACATTTATTACACATACAACACAAGATGAAGCCCTTTTTGGGATTTATCTTGCGGTGTCATATTATCTTTAAAAATCAAGTAATAATCCTAATCTTATAACTCGCGGACGGCTATAATATGATGGGTCGTTTACTTTTACAGAATATAAATCAGTAAATGATTGGGGGTTATTCCTGCCTGCTAAGGAATTAAAATAATCTGTAGATGTTAAATATCCATCATCACCAGGATTGCCTGTAGCCTTGTATACTTGCAAAATATTTTTAGTGTTTAATACGTTCAACACTTGTAAATAAATATTTAAATTTGAACGTCGGGTAGCTTCACCATCTTTTTTAGCCCATTTAATTTCTAAATCTTTATCAATACGAAGGTCGATTTTAAAATTCCAAGGTAAATTAGAGCCATTCACTTGTCCTACTAAATTACTACGTTGGTTAATACCAAATGCTGCCTCTTGGGTAATATTTCCTTGTCTGCTATAAGGGGTTCCGGAACCGGCTCTGGCAATAATATTAGCACCAACATTTTCAAATATTTTTATTGTTTTTTCATTCTCACTTCCTTTTCTGCAAGTCCAGGTTGGTCCACGATAATCGGCACCGGAAGCGAAACGATAATCAAAGTTCAAAACAACGGTATGTCGTTGATCGTAATCTAAAGGGTGGGTAGTTCTTAGGTTGGGCTGTCCTGAGGCCGATAAATCAACACCATCAGTAGCGCTAGAACCAGTGCCATCAGCAAATTGCAAGGTATAATTTGCAGTTAATTGCACCCCATTTGTTCTTCTTAAATCATAGGCAAATGAGAAACCTTTAACGGTACCAAAATCTATATTATCAAAAGAATTATAAGTAACAGGGAAAGCTTTATACACTTGAACAGCTTGAATCATATCTCTTAATTCGCGATAAAATACAGAAAAAGTAATTGCCGAATTTTTTTTCTCATTTAATACCTGTGAAAAGCCTAACTCGTAATCTGTTGTTCGTTCAGGTTTTAAGTTTGGATTATTAACAGAAGCTCCATCATTATTTTGAATATTCAAATATTGAATAGGGTCTAACCTATTGAAAGCTCTATTATTATCGCCAGTAGGAGGGCGCTGTGTAAGAACATCGTAGTGGGCGAAAAAATTAGCTACATCCGAAATTGGGAATGAGAAGGCAATACGTGGCATAAAATTTATTTGTGGCGTATAATCTTCGAACACTTTTGATGATATTAATTTATTTTTGGCATCACTGGGATTCACCAAATATGGGTTTATTTCTCCATCAACAGTATTACCAGCAGCTAAAGAGGCGTTTGGATCCGACACCTCAGCCCCTTGCGCATTATACCAAGTATTTCCATTGCGGTATCCTACAGCTTTTGTTGGATTATCTTTATTATCAACATAAACAACGTATTCGTCGCCAATGTTGGATGGACGAGAAGAATTAAATTCACTAGCAAAATCTACCTCACCAGCTGTTTTTGCTTCATATAGCAGGTATTTATCTTTCAACACTTGTTGGTTAGCGTCAAAACGATCAATACGCAAACCTACATTGAATTTTAAATCTTTAAAATCAAATCTATCTTGAATATAACCTGCAATATAAATAGGCTGGTATGCTCCAATTTCTCTTGTATTATTACCATTAGCATCTTTCTTATTAAAAAAGTCGTCCAAGCTAGATTTTTTATTGGTTTTTTTACCAGCATGGTCATAGCCATAATAAGATACCAGAGAATTACCGCTTAGGTTCAAAAGATCATCGGCACTAAACATGTTAAGCCCACCATAACTTTCCATATTTTCTGGCGTATAGGAGTCGATATCAATCCATTCGGTGCTATTTTTCCCTAATGCAGTTCTTAAACTTCTATCAAATTGCGTTTGCGTGCCGTCATCCAAGCGATCAAAATCATAATACAAATTAGAACCTGAAAATAATTCATTTAAATGTGGTATGCTGTCTAATTGTGTAATATGGCTATTTGTTATTTGACGCATCTGTGTCCATAATCCAATAGGATTTAGTGCATAATGGCTATGGTTACGTTGTTCAAATTCAAAACCTGCCTGAACAGCATGTTTTTTTATATCAGCAGAAAAATTAGTAAAAACACGAAATTGACTTTCATTATCCAATGTATAGCCATTATATTGACGACCAGTATTGTACCATAAGGAGTATACATTTGTTGGTCTGTCGCCATTCATCATACCTAAACCAGCCTGAACATCATTAAAATTATTAATAGAATTAGGATTGGTGTTGTCATAATATTGATTTGTATAAGAAACACCTGTAGGGTTTTTATCGCCAGGTGTAAATGCAAGGCTTACATCCTGGAAACCATTGTGGTAAAAAGCAGAAACGGTATCTTTTATTCCATCCCCATCAAAATCATATTTCTCCCTGGTTTCATATATATAACTATTCGATTTAGTTTGGTTAAATTTACCTATATAACCATAATCGAAAAATTTATTTAGGTGGTTATCGTCCAATTCCTTGTCACTTGTTTTTGCATAACTAGCTTGCAATGTAAAATAGGCATTTGAAATGATGGAAGAAGATTTTTCAGCTTCTTCGGCAGTAGCGGCATTAAATTTCTGTGTTAATTTTGCGAATGTTCGCCAGGTATTCGTATTTTTTTGATTATTATTTACCGAATTAAATAATGCGTATTCATATGACCACTCATGTTGTTGATTATAATCAACAGAACCACCTAAAGTAATACCAAGATTATTGGTAGGTTGAAACTGTAGTTTTCCATTTATACGGGCTACAGTAGCACGAACGTTGTTTCTTGCTTTTATTTTCTGTAAATCGTTGGAAGTAATAAATTCAGCATTAGGCACAAATCCTCCCTGCCCATTAGGGTTTGCTCTCAGCGGGGTATCTTCAATTTCTTTTAATTTAGTATCCTTTATCTGATAAAATCCAACAGCTGATGGGTTAGGATCTTTTTCTGTATAAACCTCACCCGATAAACTGAAGCCCAAAATTGATTTTTTAATATTATTAATAGAATCTTTTTTAAGCAATATAGGGCCATTGATAGAAAATCCAAAAAAGTTATACCCAAAAGCATCAAGTCCTCGGCTTTTTTGATTTTTTTCACCCAAGCCAGAGGAAATTACCTCAATACCACCAGTATAATTACTAGCAGGACCTCTGGTAGTAATGGCAATGATACCACCAGTAGCATCGCCATATTCAGCGGGCGTACCACCAATAATAGTTGTTATTTGATCAACACTAGACTGAGGAACACCAGAACCACCAATTACCTTAACACCATCCACATAATAAGAAGTGCTAGAAGAACGAGCACCTCTAACATTAAGCGCCCCACCTTCATCTTTCTGATATATACCGGCTGTAGTGGCTGCAACAGAGTTTATATTTTTGGAAGCCATATTTTGATATTCTTCGCGGGTAACCGTTGATCCCGATTTTGTATCGGGGTCAATTAATGGCTCTTGATAAACCGAAATTTCAACAGGGCCAAGCTCTATACCGCCAGAGTTAGTCATTTCAATACTAAGATAAACAGTTTTACCCACTGATAAATTAATATCTGTTTTAAGAAAAGTTTGGTAACCCACATAAGTGGCTTTTACATTATATAAACCTGGATTTAAGGGCTTAATAGTAGCCTCACCATCAATATTGGTAGTACCAACACCCACCTGAATACCTCCCATTTCAACAATAATATTAGCAAAAGGGATGGTTTCTTTGTTAGCTTTATCTTTAAGAGTTACTTTGATAGCCGATTCGTTTTGAGAAAACACAAATCCCGCTGAGGCAACAAAAATAGCTAAGGTGGCAAGTAAATTTCGTATCATATGTTAAAAATTTTTAATTTAAAAATAGCAAAAAAATCAATTGACTAATGTTTATCAATTGAAAAACAGAATATATATATAAATTTGAAAATATTTTATAATTATCAAAAAGTAATAATTTCGTAAATGTACTAAAATTAAAAATTAATCATAATTTTTTTATGATTTTTTTTTAATTGAGTATCCATATTAAATGCGTTAATTTTTAATTAGATATGATAAATATCTGATAAATAATAATTTAAACTAAAAAATTAGTCTGAATTGCTTATTTAATTTTTATTAAGGCAAGGTGTTTTTTTTAGTTTCTGACTAAAAATTAGTTGTTTAAATACAGCTGTAGTTTTGTGTTAATCAAAATATTAATTGAACACGCCTTGAATATAAGGGGTTTGCAATTTTTTACTTTTTTATATCAGTTATAGTTTTAAATTTGTTTCCCTATTAATGTTGCAGTAATTAAATTATAAATTTCAATAAATTTACTGTTATTTTATTTTCAGAAAATGCGGCAAGCTTTTAAATTAGAAAAAATTAACAAGCAAGCTAAGCTAAATAAATGCAGGCGAATTATTTCATCTGTTTTTTATAGCTTGCTAATATTCGTTTTTATTTCGTGCTCGAAGAATAAGCAAGAGAATAAAAATGAAATTATTGTTAAAAAAGATACCCTTGCTATTGCAAAGTCCACTTTTATAGAAAATCTTCCTAAATCAGATAAGCCAAAAGTTTATTTTATAGATAAATTACCCAAAGCCAAAATTATCATCCTTCCAGAATATACAGGGAGCTCCAGCCTTAATCAATCATTTAAGGAATTGAGGAAAATAGCACTTATGCCAGCTAAAAAAATTGAACTGCCAGTTTTAAAAAATAAGGATGGTGAAATTATAAAAGACAGTGATGGCAATACTTTTATTTTGGGCTTGGGAGGGAAAACACCATTTACGAATTATAATACCGAAACAGGGCTTGCAGACCATATTTACTCATCTTTAGTAGATAGAACCGGCAAGATTTGGCTTGGCACTCCTGGCAGTGGAGTATATTGTTATGATGGAAAATCATTTACTAATTATAGAAGTGAACAAGGACTTGCATTAGATAATATTAATGTAATCATAGAAGATAAATTGGGAAATATTTGGTTCGGCACAAATGCTGGCGTTAGCTGTTTTAACGGTACTACTTTTTCAAATTATACTACTGAAAATGGATTGGTAAACAATAGTGTTAATAGTATTCTTGAAGATAGCAAGGGGATATTTTGGTTTGGGACAGATTTAGGCTTAAGCCGTTTTGATAGGAATAAATATGAATCAAATAAAAATAACCCAAAAACTACTTATCAAAGTCGAAACACATTCAAAAAAAACAATAATAATCTAGCTAATTGTTTTCAAAATTTCACTCAAGAGCATGGCCTCGGGAATAATTCGATTAAATGTATCATAGAAGACAAAATGGGTACTATCTGGATTGGCACCCGTGGCGGCGGATTTAGTTATTGCAGCTCTTCCTTCGATGGAAAGCATGAAAAAAAACCTTTTACAACAATTACTACCGAACAAGGCCTTGTAAATAATTTTGTAAATAGCTCGACTTTAGATAAATACGGTAAGATATGGTTCGGCACTTTGAATGGCGCAAGTTGCTTTAGCCCACCAATAAAAGGTATTGTAAACGAGGCCTGTTTTACAAATTATACAAGCAGCCAGGGACTTGTTGATAATAATGTATTTGCTATCAAAGAGGATAAAAAGGGTAATATTTGGTTAGGAACTGCAGGAGGCGTAAGTTGCTTTAATAATAGTAATAATGATGCAAATATTGAAACAGCAGGAGGAGTTACTCAACAAGCACAACAAGAAATTAAAAAAAATAATTTAAAACCTATTAAATACTTCATTAATTTCACTAGCCTGCAGGGACTATCAAATAACCATGTTAAGAGCATCGCAGAAGATAAAACAGGAAATCTATGGTTCGGCACACGTGGGGGAGGAGTTAGCCGTTATGATGGCAATGCCTTTACCCATTTCGGAACAGAACAGGGTTTGGAAAGTAATATTACATGGAGCATTACGGAAGATAAATTAGAAAATTTATGGTTTGTCAATTATAATAGTGGTATCAGCTGCTATGATGGTAAAAGCATTACAAATTACAATAAAAACCAGGGACTTGCAGAGAATATTACATGCATTACAGAAGATAAATCAGGGAATTTATGGATAGGAACAAAAACGGAAGGGGTAATTCGCTTCGATGGAAACCGCATAGATTTAATTGAAAAAGGAGATAAAAATGCTATGCTAATGCAAGAAGATCTTAATAAAATTAATGGCAAACTTGTTAAATCATTTACCTATTATACTATTGAACAAGGGCTTGCAAATAACTTCATTAGTGCTATCACAGAGGATAAATTGGGGAATCTTTGGTTTGGCACCAGTGGTGGTGGCGTTAGCTGCTATAGCGGAAATAAAACAGAAGCGAAAGGAAGGGTAGAAAAAAAGCCTGAGGAGAATAAAAATTCCAATAATAATATTAATGCGAAAGCAGTTAAAACATTTACCAATTTCACAATATCCCAAGGGCTTGCTAATGGCATTATTACTTGTATCCAGGAGGATACAAAGGGGAATATTTGGTTCGGAACTAAAAGTTCTGGAGTAAGCCGCTTTACGCCGTCACCATCGGGTAATATTGAAAAAGGATATTTTACAAATTTTTCAAAAGTTAATGGGCTAGGGAGTAATACTATTTTTAGTATAAAAGAAGACAATAAAGGTAATGTGTGGTTCGGAACTTATGACAGTGGAATAAGCCGTTTTGATGGTAAATCCTTCTTGAATTTCACTTCTGAACATGGACTAACCGATAAAAATATAACACAAATATTAATTAGCAAAGAACAAAACTTAGCGATAGGCGGAGAAAGAGGTCTTTCAGTGCTAACAGGTTTTAGCTCCACAGTTAAAAATAACACTGGACCAGGCTTTGTACCCTTTCAAAACAATTTGAGCAACGAAGAATTAAAAAACTACTTACCTGTTATTGAAAATTATAATTATTTAAAAGGCTATCCTATTGCCGGTATAAATGCGGGTCAAAATTGCATGCTAAAGGACAGCAAAGGCATTATTTGGATTGGCACAGAAAGTGATAAAACAGGATTAGTAAGGTTTGATTATGAAGCATTGAAGGGTAAGAGGCAGCTACCTGATGTAATAATAAAAAGTATTAAAATAAATAATTCAACTATATCTTGGCAAAATTTAATTTCAGATGACAAAACTCAAAATAAGAATGAAGAAGAATTTAATACAGCTGAAAGTTCAAAAATTACAGAAGAAATTACAATTTTCGGAAAAAAATTTAGTGATTTGGAGCGAAGTGAAATGGTTAAAAAGTATGGCGATATAAAATTTGATAGTATTGCTAAATTTTATCCAGTACCCATAAATCTTGTATTACCATACCAGCATAATAATTTAAGCTTTGATTTTATAGCAATAGATCCTGCTAAGTCGTATCAGATTCGTTATCAATATTTTTTAAAGGGATACAATAAAGATTGGAGTCCTTTATCCAATACTACTACTGCAAATTTTGGTAATATAAATGAAGGGGAATATACATTATTGATAAAAGCTCAAAATCAATTTGATGATTGCAGTGAGCCGATAGAATATAAATTTATAGTGTTGCCACCATGGTATAGAACATGGTGGATGTATGCGACGTATTTAATTGGCTTAATTGTTTTTGCTATGCTAGTTTTATGGGGAAATGGGAAAAGATTAATAGCAAAATCAATAAGCCTTACCAAAGAGATAAACAACGCAACAAAAATAATTCAGGAAGAAAAAACAAAAGTTGAATTGGCGAACCTGGAAATTTTTGAGCAGAAAAAACAATTGGAAGAAAAGCACAAAGACATTACAGATAGTATCAACTACGCACAACTTATTCAAAAATCAATACTACCAAATCGGAAAGATATATGGGATGCTTTACCAGAATCATTTATTTTATATAAACCAAAAGATATTGTGAGTGGGGATTTTTATTTCTTCAATAATGAAGATTCTGTTTCAAAAGTTACAAATAAAAAATCTACTTTTATTGCTGTTGCCGATTGCACAGGTCATGGAGTTCCGGGAGCTTTTATGAGTATTATAGGAGCTACGAAATTAAGTGAAGCTATTATTCAAAGCACGGAGCCATCTGAAATATTATCGATTGTAAATAGAGGGATCAAAACTTCCCTTAAACAAACTGAAAGTATAGAATCTACAAAAGATGGAATGGATATTGCGCTTTGCAAATTAGACATGGAAAACAATGTTGTAATATTTGCAGGAGCTAACCGACCATTTTGGCTTATTAGAGCTGGCCAAACAACTATTGAAGAAATAGGTGCCACCCGCAAAGCCATTGGCGGCTATACAGATTCCAATCAGGAATTTGACTCCCATGAAATAAAATTAAATAAAGGGGATACTTTTTATATTTTTACAGATGGATATGTAGATCAATTTGGTGGTGAAAAAGGTAAAAAGTTAATGCAAAAATCATTTAAAAATATGCTACTCGAAATAAAAAATAAAACGATGCTTGAACAAAAGAATTATTTAAATAATTTTATTGAAAATTGGAAAGCAGGCTTGGAACAGGTGGATGATATTTTAGTTATAGGCATTCGATTTTAATTCACCTTAAATTATATTTTTGAAACATAATTTTATTTGCTTTATTTCCTCTTTACATAATTGTGCTTTTGAAGCAATTTACTTATAACAAATCTACTTACATCTATTTTAAGTCCGCGCATTTTAAATGCAATTTCTTCTTGATTCAGGTAGGTTTTTTTTAAATTTTCGTTTCTTTTGGAAAGGGAAGTATGTTTGGATAATATTCGCAAAAATATTTTATTTACACGTTCATCATTCACCATCGATTTTCTCCCTCCCCCTTTTTTTCTTAGTCTGTTTGCTTCAATATTCAGCAAATTAAATCCTAATTCATCTTGCCCTCTTTTAATAGTTTTAAAATCACAGCCCAGTAGATCTCTTATATAAGACCTGCCGCCATGCCCTAACTTATCAGACTCTAAACCAGCAAAACGTCTTTTACTTGGTTCATCTAATAATTCATAAAATTTCAATGTTTTTAATGCAATGGCAGTAGTATAAAATTCCATTTTTTTATTTTTTTTTAAATATAGGAATTTATTTCATACAATATATAAAGAGATTTATATAATTAATTGCAAAAAAATCAGGAATATATTTAAAAGAGGGAAATTATAAATTACCAGTATAAATTATTTTTTTTATAATTAGGAAAGATTTTTCGAGTCTATAATAGCACCATTTTCGCATCTAATGGTACGGGATGGGAATTTATTATACATCATGATGTCGTGCGTGGCGATAAGCACTGCGCGGCCACTTTTACTTATTTCAAGTAAAACTTTCATAATTTCTTCAGAAGTTTCAGGATCTAAATTACCAGTAGGTTCATCGGCCAGTATTAATTCTGGATCGTTTAATAAAGCCCGTGCAATTGAAATACGTTGCTGTTCCCCGCCAGAAAGCTCATAAATCATTTTAAATCCTTTGGTAGAAAGGTGTACTTTCTCTAAAACATCTTGAATGCGTTTTTGAATTTCCTCTTTGTTTTTCCAGCCGGTAGCTTTAAGCACAAACAATAAATTATCATTAACACTTCTATCGCTAAGTAATTGAAAATCCTGAAATACAATACCTAATTTCCTGCGTAAGTAAGGAATATCTTTTCTTTTAATGGAGGTTAAATTAAATCCGGCAACAGTTCCTTGTCCTTGGTTTAAATTTAATTCGGCATACAAGGTTTTTAACAAACTACTTTTACCACTACCAGTTTTTCCAAGAAGATAAACAAATTCACCTTTTTCAATCGTTAATGAAACATTACTAAGTACCAAATAGTTTTTTTGGAAAATAGAAGCTTTATTTAATTGAATAATTACATCCAGTGCCATTTAAAGATTATTAGTATCAAAACAAAATTTAAAATAAATACAAACTTAACCAAAGCATTAATATTAGAATATATAGCTCAGCTATAAAAAATAATAAAAATCTGAGTTTTTAAATTTTTTAAAATTACATAGAATTTAACAATAATATATTTTATTATAGCAATACTATCAACACAAGCTCGTTAATAACTTTAATTTATCAAACTTGAAAGTAATTCTATCCTTATTAGTTTTACAACATATAAATTTCAATTCTAAGATGAACCATTTTAAAGTAATTGACCATAAATTAGGTTTTATTTCATTCCGAGGCAGCTTTATCACTGCATTTTTTATTTTTCTTATAAATACTACCATTGTTTTTGCACAAAAAACAAATATAATCACTAATAAAGATGGGGAATATTTAACTGGCCTTGAGCTATTTCAGAAGGAGAAATATGGCGCTGCCCAAAAATGTTTTAATAGAATAATTGAATCTCAACGCGATGTAAATAATCTTTTACGTATTGATGCTGAATATTACAAAGCTATCTGTGCTATTGAATTATTTAACAGAGATGGCGAGTGGTTATTAAAACAATTTGTGAAAAAATATCCTGAAAGCCCAAAAGTAAAAACGGCATACTTCTACTTAGGCAAATACAATTATAGCAAAAAAAAATACAAGGATGCTATTGAGTGGTTTCAGAATGTAGATATTTATGATTTAAGTACGAATGAATTAGCCGAATTTTATTTTAAACGAGGCTATAGTTATTTTTTAACTGAAAAACAAAACTTAGCAAAAAATGATTTTTATGAAATAAAGGATATTGATAATGAATACGCCCCTCCGGCAAAATACTATTACGCCCATATCTCCTATTTAGAAAAAAATTACGAAACATCATTAAAAGATTTTTTAAAGATTCAATATAATGAGACTTTTAAACCTGTTATTCCATATTACATTGCACAAATATATTACTTACAAGGGAATTATGAAAATGTAATAAACTATGCTCCCAAATTATTAGATTCTGCTAATACCAAGCGCGCCCCTGAGATTGCCCGCATTATTGGAGAATCGTATTACCATACCCAGCGTTACGGCGAAGCAATACCATATTTAAAGATGTATGAAAAAGCTGTTGGCACCTTAGCTAGAAAGGATAATTATCAATTGGCTTACGCACATTATAAAGTGAAAGATTATATTAATGCCCGAGATTATTTTGTAGCAGTTACTCGCAATGATAATGATTCATTAGCTCAAAATGCATTTTATCATTTAGGCGATTGTTACATAAAGTCGAATTACAAGCAGAATGCAAGGAATGCATTTGGTCAAGCATCATTGCTTATGTTCGACAAATCAATTCAGGAGGATGCTTTATATAGTTACGCAAAACTGTGTTATGAATTAGCTTTTAATCCATACAACGAAGCTATAAAGGCATTTCAAAAATACATAAAAAACTACCCTAATTCTGCCAAGGTAGATGAAGCATATACCTATCTGGTAAATGTATTTATTACTTGTAAGGATTATAAGGAAGCACTGGTGGCGATAGAAAATATTGCTACCCTTACTCCAGTATTAAAGCAAATTTATCAAAAAGTAGCCTATTATAGAGGCATTGAATTATTTAATAATTTGGAATTTGCAGCGGCAATAAAATTATTTGATAAAGCAATGAAATATAAATACGATAAAGAAATTACTGCCGCAGCAATATATTGGATAGGAGAATCTTACTATCGCGATAAACAATATCAAAGTGCAATTGAAAGCTATCAATTGTATATTAACGAACCTGGCGCTATTGGCAAATCAGAATTAAGTGATGCCAATTATAATATTGGTTATTCCTATTATCAGCTAAAAGATTATGAAAACAGTAATTTATGGTTTCGGAAATTTGTAACCTTTAAATCACAGGCGGAAATTAAAAAAATAAATGACGCATACAACCGCATTGGCGATGGTTATTTTATGACTCGTAATTATGAAAATGCAGGAGAGTATTATGAACAATCGTATAAATTAAAATTAGTAGATGCCGATTATGCCTTATTTCAAAAAGCATTGGTATCTGGTGTTCTGAAAAAATTTTCAGCGAAAATTTCGGATTTACAAATATTTATAAATACATACCAAAAATCAACGTACATACAAAAAGCAAAGTTTGAATTAGCCCAAACCTATCTTTCTGATAATCAGAATGAATTAGCCTTAACACAATTTAAAAAATTTATTGATGTTTATCCTAACAGCATTTATGTAAACATATGTTTGAGTAAAATTGGATTAATTTATTACAATAAAAAAGAAGACAATAATGCATTGGTGTTTTTCGATAAATTAATAAAGAGGGATCGCAAATCATTGGAAGCAAACGAAGCGATTAATGTGGTAAAAGATATTTATACTGCAAAAGGAGATGTGCAAGCAATGGAAGATTATTTAATATCTATCGGTGCTGCAATACCTCAGGTAGTTCTCGATTCTATTTCATATAGCATAGGTAAAACGCACTATTTGGAGCAGGACTGCAAAACAGTAATAAACGATTTCGAAAAATATATTCAAAAATTTGTTGATGGTGTTTTTATTTTAGATGCTAATTTTTATAAAGCAGAATGTGATTATAAATTAGGAAATATAGATGCTTCTTTATCGGGTTTTATTTATGTGATAGAGAAAAATAAAAATAAGTTTACAGAGCAGTCTCTTTATCGGGCATCGGAAATATTATTTCAAAAACAAAATTATTTGCAAGCTGCAAATTATTATAAACTTCTGGAACAACAAGCGGAGAACCCTAAAAACAATTCAATAGCAATAATAGGATTGATGCGATGCAATTATCAATTAAAGAATTATGAAGAAGCTGTTTTGTATTCCAAACATGTCTTAGTTCTTGAGAAAATAAGTAATGAACTTATTAATGAAGCGCATTTTACCGCGGCACAATCCATGTTAGCTTCTTTAAAATACGATGAAGCGATAGCAGAATTCCGAATAGTAGCTAATGAATCTAAAAATGAATTAGGTGCCGAAGCTTATTACAGTATTGCATTAATACAAAATTTTAAATCAGATTTTAAACAATCGGAAAAGACAATTTTTGATTTTATAAATGGAGAGGGT
>Ga0114966_10000750_pt1 | contig 30951 bp, 21 predicted proteins | sample M_130207_XF_Meta_FD_87029 | JGI IMG/M metagenome (GOLD analysis project Ga0114966, IMG submission 87029) | Freshwater microbial communities from Lake Montjoie, Canada to study carbon cycling - M_130207_XF_MetaG | ecosystem: Environmental > Aquatic > Freshwater > Lake | place: Lake Montjoie... | reverse complement strand
GCCGTGTTTACTGAAGTTTTTCCAATCGAGAGTTACGATGGAAAATGCGTGCTAGGATTTCACAATTACGAAATTGGTGAACCGAAGCAAGACTGGCTAGAGTGTTTACGTGAGGGCATTACTTACGGAGCGCCTCTTCATGTCACCTTCATGCTGAAGGAGGACAAGGAGACGAAGGAGGAGAAGGTATTCATGGGTGAGCTACCGCTCATGACACCGCAGGGAACTTTTGTCATCAATGGTGCGGAGCGCGTCATTGTCAGCCAACTGCATCGCTCCCCTGGTTTAGCATTTGAGGCAACTCAACATCTGAACGGAAAGACCCTGCATTCGTTCCGGATTATTCCCGACCGTGGTTCGTGGTATGAGGCGCAATTTGACACGAGCGATTTGCTCTATGTGTATCTGGATCGTAAAAAACGCCGCCGTAAATTCCTTACCACTACGTTTTTCCGTGCTCTAGGGTATGGTTCAGACCTTGATATCCTGAAGCTGTTCTACAACATCGAGGAGTTGAGCATCAAGCAGGCGGATGCGCTTGAAGACATTCAAAACAAAGTTTTGGTTGAAGATGCCAATGATCCTGACAAGGGGATTGTTGTGGCACGTGCTTTTGAGCCACTGTCGAAGGCCGTGGTCAAGCAGATTGCCGATCTTGGGATCACGAAGATCCGTGTCGTTGATACGACGGTCGATGATGGCGTGGTGATTAAATGCCTCAAGAAGGATCCGACCAAGAACGAAGAAGATGCATTGAAGGATATTTACCGCCGCCTCCGGCCCGGAGATCCACCCACTGCAGCTAACGCCCGCGCATTGATCAAGCGTTTGTTCTTCGACTCGAAGCGCTACGACTTGGGCCGTGTCGGTCGTTACAAAATCATCCAGAAGCTGGGGCTGAAGTCGAGCAACGATTCTCGTATCCTAACCAAGGAAGACTTGGTCGCGGCAACGAAATATTTGCTCCGACTGAAGAAGGGCGAAGGCTCTTTAGACGATATCGACCATTTGGGAAGCCGACGCATCCGCACTGTGGGTGAGTTGCTCGCTAACCAATGCCGAGTGGGTCTAGCTCGCACGGAACGATTGGTGAAGGAACGCATGACCCTATTTGATCAGGGCATGGACACCATGACGCCGCAGAAGTTGATTAATCCGAAAGCATTGTCTGCGGTGGTCCGCGACTTTTTCGGACGAAGTCAGCTTTCACAATTCATGGATCAGATCAATCCGCTGGCTGAACTCACCCATAAACGCCGCTTGTCGGCGCTAGGGCCTGGAGGTCTTTCGCGTGATCGAGCTGGCTTTGAAGTTCGTGACGTTCATCCGTCGCACTATGGCCGTATTTGTCCGGTGGAAACTCCGGAAGGTCCAAACATTGGTTTGATTGCTTCATTGGCGACTTTTGCACGGGTCAACGATTTTGGTTTTATCGAGACTCCGTATCGCAAGGTTGAGAATGGGCGCGTTACGTCACATTTGGATTACCTGACGGCAGACCGTGAGGAAGCCTTTACTGTGGCGCAGGCCAATTCGATGATCGATGAAAAGGGTAATTTTGTCACAGATCGCGTTCTTTGCCGCTGCAAAGGTGACTTCGTGGATGTCGAACCTTCCAAGGTTGATTACATGGATGTTTCGCCCAAGCAGTTGGTTTCGGTAGCTGCGGGTCTCATTCCATTCCTCGAGCACGACGATGCGAACCGCGCATTGATGGGTTCGAACATGCAACGGCAAGCGGTTCCGCTTCTCGTTACGGAAGCACCTCTGGTCGCGACCGGTTTGGAAGAGCGCGTGGCTCGTGACTCGCGTGCGGTGCTTGTTGCCGAGGAGTCGGGCAAGGTCGCGTCGGTTATTGGTAATCAGATCATTATCACCCGAGATGGCAAATTGCCTGAGGGAAAGAAAAAGATTAAGACCGATATCGAGGAAGGGACGCACGTTTATCCGATTCGCAAATTCATGCGATCCAACGCCGCTACTTGTATTAACCAGAAGATTCTGGTGAGCAAGGGCGACACGATCAAGAAGGGTCAAGCATTGGCTGACGGACCTTGCACACAAGGCGGTGAACTCGCCCTCGGTAGAAACGTGCTCTGCGCGTTCATGCCGTGGAATGGTTACAACTTTGAAGACGCGATTTTGATCAGTGAACGAATTGTAAAGGACGATGTCTTTACCTCTATTCACATTGATGAATTTGAAGTGGGTGCTCGTGATACAAAACTGGGGCCTGAAGAAATTACCCGCGACATTCCTAACCTAGGTGAGGAAGCGTTGAGGAATCTTGGATTGGATGGCGTCATTCGCATCGGGGCAGAGGTTAAGCCTGGAGATATTTTGGTCGGCAAAATTACTCCAAAAAGCGAAACCGAACTTGCACCTGAAGAGCGATTATTGCGTGCCATTTTCGGCGAAAAAGCTGCGGATGTGAAAGACACCTCGCTGAAGGTTCCTTCGGGCACCTACGGCATTGTGATGGATGTGAAAGTTTCCTCGAAAAAGGAAAGCGAGAAGCCAATCGTAAAAGCCTCGGGAGGACCTGAGATTAAGAAGCATGCCAAACAGGTCGAAGAGGAACACAAGGCCAAACTCGAGGAATTGCGCGAGCAATTGACCGAGGGATTGAGCAATATCCTCTTAGGTGAGAAGATTCCGCTGGATGTGGTGAATTCGGAGACCGGCGAGATTATCATCCCGGCAAACCGTAAAATCACTAAGACCCTACTGCGCAAGCTGGCTGGGGTTTATGATCGGATCGAGATCGATCCTTCGCCTATCCGTAACAAGATCAACGAGATCATCGGCCAGTTCAAACGGAAGTTTGAAGATTTGCAGATGCACCATGATGAGGAAGTCGGACGCGCCGAAGCAGGGGACGATATCGATCCTGGCATTATTAAGTCGGTGAAGGTCTATGTCGCATCGAAGCGCAAGCTTTCAGTCGGTGACAAGATGGCAGGACGCCATGGAAACAAGGGTGTCGTTGCAAAGATTGTTGCTGAAGAAGACATGCCGTTCTTGGCGGATGGCACTCCGATGGACATCGTTCTGAACCCGCTGGGCGTGCCTTCGCGCATGAACGTAGGGCAGGTTCTAGAAACGCATCTGGGTTGGGCTGCGAAGTTGTTGGGCATGCGTTTTGCAACGCCTGTGTTTGACGGCATCAAGGAGAAGGATATCCGGAAGTATCTGAAGGATGCGGGCCTTCCTGAACATGCAAAAATCCATCTTTATGATGGACGCACGGGTGACATGTTCGACCAAGAGATTGTCGTCGGCTACATCTACATGATGAAACTTGGACACTTGGTGGCGGATAAGATCCATGCTCGCGCAGTTGGTCCCTACTCGTTGGTAACTCAGCAACCGCTGGGCGGCAAAGCGCAGTACGGCGGTCAGCGGTTCGGAGAAATGGAAGTCTGGGCCATGGAAGCGTATGGAGCAGCCTACACTCTTCAAGAGTTGCTCACGGTCAAGTCGGATGATGTGCAGGGACGGACGCGCATCTATGAAAGCATTGTCAAAGGTGACAATTCTTTGGAGGCCGGAGTGCCCGAATCGTTCAACGTATTGGTCAAAGAGATGCAATCTCTCGGCCTCGACGTCAAGGTGGGTTATTCAAACCCAGCAGATCAGCCCGCACAAGCACCCTTATTCGGATCTTTGGGTTGAACAAACCGCCGCAAGTCAAAATTAGTGTTTTAGTTTTTAAGTGGTCGCGGGGTAAAACCCGCGACCCAATTTGTTAGTCCCGATGAAGTGGAAAGGGCTCCCCTGCCCTACCGCCTGAAAGCTATGATGAATACCAAAGAATCTGTTCGTGAATTGATCGGACTGGATAAGGTGAATCTGGTGGATTACGTCGCCATCACTGTCGCCTCGCCCGAATCAATCCGCTCTTGGTCCAAGGGCGAAGTTAAGAACCCGGAAACCATCAACTACCGCACCTTCAAGCCTGAAAAAGGCGGGTTGTTTTGCGAACGAATTTTTGGACCTGTCAAGGACTGGGAATGCTCTTGTGGAAAATACAAACGCATCAAGCATCGCGGTGTTGTCTGCGATCGTTGCGGTGTTGAGGTGACCCTTTCAAGGGTTCGCCGCGAGAGGATGGGTCATATTGAGTTGGCCGTTCCTGTCACGCACATCTGGTTCTTTAAGTGCATGCCATCCCGTTTAGGATTGGTGCTGGACATGACTGCACGCAATCTTGAGCGCGTGATTTATTACGAGGATTACCTCGTGATCGATGCTAAACAGACTCCATTGAAGCAGCATCAATTGCTCAGTGAGATGGAATACCGCGAAGCACGCGAAACCTACGGGGCCGATGCCTTCCTCGCAAAGATGGGTGCGGAAGCAGTGCGAGAAGCTTTGGCGAATGTGGAGTTGCTGAAGGGAGTCGAGGCGCTGCAAATCGCCATGACCGAGACCAAGAGCAAACAGATCCGTAAGAAGATCGCTAAGCGGATCAAGTTATTTCAAGGTTTCCATGGTTCTAAGAGTCGCCCTGAGTGGATGATTCTAACTGTGCTACCGGTGATTCCACCGGATCTCCGACCGCTTGTTCCGCTGGAAGGTGGACGATTTGCGACTTCGGATCTGAATGACCTTTATCGTCGTGTCATCAACCGAAATAACCGGTTGAGGAACTTGCTATTGCTGAAGACCCCCGAAGTGATCATTCGCAACGAGAAGCGCATGTTGCAGGAGGCTGTGGATGCATTGTTCGATAACGGTCGCCATGGACGTGCGGTGACTGGCGCGGGCAATCGCCCCCTGAAGTCGCTGAGCGATATGCTCAAGGGCAAGAGCGGACGGTTCCGTCAGAACCTTCTCGGTAAACGTGTTGATTATTCAGGACGTTCGGTGATCGTGATCGGACCTGAGCTTAAGCTGCACCAGTGCGGTCTTCCGAAGAAGATGGCCTTGGTTCTCTTCGAGCCTTTCATCATTCGTCGTTTGAAGGAACTCGGCTACGTCCACACCGTGCGTTCGGCCAAGAAGATGATCGAGCGGCAATCGCCCGAAGTCTGGGATATTTTGGAGGAGGTAACCAAAGGTCATCCAGTGTTGCTGAACCGCGCTCCGACCCTGCATCGTTTGTCGATTCAGGCGTTTGAACCCGTGTTGATTGAGGGAGAAGCGATCCGAATTCATCCGCTCGTTTGTACTGCTTACAACGCAGACTTCGACGGAGACCAGATGGCGGTGCACGTTCCTTTGTCCGTGGAGGCACAGTTGGAAGCTCGACTGCTGATGATGGCGCCGAACAATATTTTCAGCCCATCGAGCGGTAAGCCCATCATGACCCCGACGCAGGACATCACGCTCGGTTGCTACTATTTGACGGCTAACCCCCGCCAGATTGGCACCCCACCCGCCGGTGCTGCGATGCTGTTCGGTTCTAAAACAGAGGTCATTTTTGCTCACGCTGACGGAGCCGTTAAGACACACACACGTATCCGCCTTGCCAATCCTGATTACGGTGTGAAGACCGTGTACGGGGATAGCGAGAAAAAGGTGGTTGAAACCACGGTAGGTCGCGTGATTTTTAGTGAAATCTGGCCGACGGATCTCGGATTTCCTAACAGGGTCGTTGGCAAGAGCCAGATCGGCGATTTGATTTGGAATTGTTATAAGATCTGCGGTCATGACAAAACGGTAGTCACACTGGACAAGCTGAAGGAGTTGGGCTTCTACGAGGCGACACGTGCGGGTATTTCTATCGGTATTGATGACATGATCATCCCGAAGGAGAAGACGCAGGAAATCGAAACGGCTCAGAAGCAAATTTCTGAAGTTGAGAAGCAGTATCGTAAAGGTGTCATCACGACATTGGAACGCTACAACAAGATCATCGACATCTGGACGCATTGTACGGATCAGATTGCGAACGTGATGCTCAAGACGCTTGAAATCAACCAGAACAAGCAGGAGTTTAATCCTGTTTGGCTGATGGTGGATTCCGGCGCCCGAGGTAACCGCCAGCAGGTGCGTCAGCTCGCCGGTGTGCGTGGTTTGATGGCTAAGCCCAGCGGCGATATCATCGAAAAACCGATTCTTTCGAACTTCCGTGAAGGTCTGACGGTGCTCGAGTATTTCATCTCGACGCATGGTGCGCGTAAGGGTTTGGCTGATACTGCACTCAAAACGGCGGATTCGGGTTACATGACCCGTAAGCTTGTGGATGTGGCGCAGGATGTGATCATCCGCGAGCCTGATTGTGGCACGACCAATGGTATTTGGGTCCAAGCGATCTACGAGGGAGAGGATGAAGTCGTGAAGCTCAGCGAACGTCTGGTTGGACGTTTTAGCTGCGATGATGTGATTGATCCCTCGAGTCCCAAGACAAAAATCGTCTTGGCAAACCACGAGATCGACGAGGTTAAGGGTAAACAGATTGAGTTATCTGGCGTGGAACGCGTCAAGATTCGCTCGGTGCTAACCTGCGAAAGCAAGCAAGGGATCTGTATCTCGTGTTATGGTCGCAACTTGGCCACGGGACGTGCTGTGAAACTGGGTGAGGCTGTCGGCATTGTGGCAGCACAGTCGATCGGCGAACCGGGGACCCAGTTGACCATGCGTACCTTCCACATCGGTGGAACGGCCTCGCAGGTGTTCAAACAACCGCAGATCAAGGCTAAGCACGATGGTTTGGTGCGATATAATGATCTGCGCTTGGTGCAACTCGAAGATGGTAACAACATCGTGCTGAACAAGAATGGATCGATCTCGATTCTTGGACCAGACGACCGCGAATTGGAATCGCACAATATCGTCATCGGTTCAGTCATCGCCGTGCAGAACGGGGCTACTGTTAAGAAGGGTGAGACCTTCGTGCAATGGGATCCTTACAATGTTCCTATTCTCTCGGAAAAAGCCGGATTGGTTCAGTTCCAAGACATCATCCAAGGCGTGACCATGCGTCAGGAGTTGGATGAAGCCACCAGCCAAGAGGCAATGGTGATCATCGAGCACAAAGAAGACCTGCACCCGCAGATCATTATTTCCGATGATAAGGGCGAACCGCTCGCCAATTATCCGATCCCTTCCGGCGCACACATTGTTGTGAGCGAAGGTGATCGAATTGTTGCCGGAACTTTGATGGCCAAAACGCCGCGAAAAACATCGAAAACGAAGGATATTACTGGCGGGTTGCCACGTGTCGCCGAGTTGTTCGAAGCCCGTCGCCCCAAAGACGCTTCCGAGATTTCAAGGATCGACGGTATCGTTGATTTTGGACCCAGTGTGCGCGGTAAACGCACGGTGGTGATCAAGGATACGACGACGGATGCCGAGGAAGAACACATGATTCCTATCGGTAAGCACGTCATCGTGTTTAAAGGTGACTTTGTGCGCAAAGGCCAACAGTTGACTGAAGGTCCCGTGGTTCCGCACGAAATTCTGGATGTCTGCGGACCTCAAGAATTGCAAGAGCATCTCGTCAATGAAGTTCAGGAGGTCTATCGCCTACAAGGTGTGACCATCAACGACAAGCATATCGAGATCATTGTTCGCCAGATGTTGCGCAAGGTTCGCATCACTGAAGCTGGCGACACCGGCTTCCTCTGGGGTGAGCAGATCGATAAAATCGTGTTTGAGACGGAAAACACTCGGGTCGAGCAGATGGGTGGAAAACCTGCCGAAGCCTCCCCTGTGTTGCTAGGTATCACGAAGGCATCTCTCGAAACGGAGAGCTTCCTGAGCGCTGCCTCCTTCCAAGACACGACGCGTGTGCTGACAGAAGCAGCTACCTTGGGTAAAGTCGATAGCCTCCGAGGCTTCAAGGAGAATGTGATCATGGGTCACATCATCCCCGCAGGTACTGGTTACGATCGTCACCGTAAGGTCACTCTCAAACCGCTTGTTGAGGAAATCCTAATTGAGGAAATCAATGAGGGGATCCAGGAAGAACCCATCGCAGGTTAATCCCCTTCCCTAAAGTATTTCGCACGGCTGGAACCGAAGGGTTCCAGCCGTTTTTCTTTTAACGAGAACGTCAGACGAGCTTCCAACCTTGACGATAGTCGCGTTGGATAAATTTTGCTGCTTCGGGAGCGTTGGAGACGCGTAGGTTTTTGGAGTCCCATGCTAGCTTTTTGCCGACACGAAAAGCCACGTTACCGAGATGGTTCGCCTCCGTCAGGTAGCCTGCGTAGTCGAAATTGCAGGTTGTCGAAGCACCAGTTTTGCAGGCATGGATCCACTCCTCATGATGGCCGAGGGATTTAGGGATGAATTGTGGAGGCCGTTTGAAATCGGCGAAGGTCTTCTCAGGTAGAAGGACATGCTTATCGTAATCGGCAAGCAACAGACGACCCTGAGTGCCGACAAAGAGCACGCCGCTTTCCCATTGCGGGATGCCGCGTGCCTTCCAAATCTCGGGCTTGTTCTCACCCTGATGCCAAGTGAGACGCACAGGTGGTAGCTCGCCTCGTGCACCGTATTCGTAGGTTGCAAACATGGAAGCAGGGGCGATTTCAGGATGGGGAACGGCGCCACCTGCCTCAATACTGATAGGGGTTTGAAGTTTTAAGGCCCAGAAAGGAAGGTCGTTCCAATGTGAGCCTAAATCGCTCATGGTGCCGTTGCCAAAATCCCACCAACGATACCATTTGGGACCTGGAAAATAGACTTCGTGGAAGGGGCGAAATGGGGCTGGCCCCAACCAGAGGTCCCAGTCCAATCCGTTTGGCACGGGAGAGGATCCGGTTGGACGCTCGCGCACGTTGACGATGTCGTTATTCCGAGCAGCGGCCTCAGGCGATTGTAAACCCCAAGCGCGACCCACCCAGACATGAACTTCACGAACAGGACCGACGGCACCCGTTTGGATCAACTCGACGACCCGCCGGTAATTATCCAAGGCGTGAATCTGTGTTCCCATCTGAGTGGCAACTTTGGCTTGGGCGGTGGCCTCGCGGATCTGGCGTGCCTCCCACACGTTGTAAGTCAGGGGCTTTTCGCAATACACATGCTTGCGCAATTTGAGCGCGGGGAGAGTTGCGAAGGCATGGGTATGTTCACAGGTGCTCACCACAACCGCGTCAAATTCTTTCTCGATCTCGTAGAGCTTGCGAAAATCCTTGAATCGTCGGGCTCTCGGAAAGTTTTTTTGCGCCGAATCCAAGGAAACATCCGCGACATCACAAAGTGCGACGATGTTCTCGCTCTTGCCAACTTCGGCTAAATTACCCGCGCCACGCCCACCAACTCCAATGACGGCGACATTGAGTTTACTGTTAAGATTCTGGCCCCTAAGAAGGGCTGGTGCGGTGAGGGTGCCCAAGGCGGCCCCTGCTAATAGCTTCGAGAAGCCACGGCGAGAAAAACTTCCCGTCTGACGGGCGATACGTCCGGATTGATTTGGTTTCATAGGTTTCACCAAGTTGTACGCGCTTACACAGAAATTTGCACCTCACAATTAATGGTGGTCCAGAAGCGAGAACGGGTTGAGCGGATTGTTTGCGTTCAGATTTTTGAATTATGGTGAACCAAGTTGTGGAAATCTTCTGGGAAATGTGTTGTAGTGAGGCACCTATGAGTCAACAGACCCAATACCGTTTTTCGTTCGGCCCTTGGAACATCAGCGAAGGTGCTGACCCTTTTGGTCCGGAAGTTCGAGCCGTGTTTCCGCACGAGGAAAAATTCGCCTTATACCGACCACTCGGCTTCGAGGGGGTTCAATTTCATGACGACGATGTGGTGCCTGATCTGGAGACATTGAGCCCTGATCAAGTCCTCAAAAAGACAGCGACGGTGAAAACCATGCTGGGAAATCAGGGGCTGACGCCAGAGTTTGTCGCGCCACGACTTTGGTTTCCGGCGCAGACCGTTGACGGTGCCTACACATCGAATAGCGCGGCGGATCGTCAGTATGCGTTGGATCGGACTCGGAAATCTATCGACATCGCCCGCGCGTTGGATTGTAAGGCTGTGGTCCTCTGGTTGGCTCGCGAAGGGAGCTACATTCGTGAGTCCAAGAATGCGCGAATTGCTTATCAACGGCTTCTAGAAACCATCAATCAAATGCTCGATTACGACAAAGAAATCGAGATCTGGATTGAGCCTAAACCGAATGAACCCACGGATCAGGCGTATGTGCCCACGATCGGCCATGCGGTTGCTCTAGCCTATGCCTCGAATGATCCAAAGCGAGTGAAGGGACTCATTGAGACGGCGCACGCACTGTTGGCAGGACTCGATGCGAGTGACGAAATGGCGTTCGCATTAGCACACGACAAATTAGCCAGCGTCCATTTGAACGATCAGAACGGCCTGAAGTATGATCAGGACAAGAATTTTGGTGGTGCCAACCTGCGTGGTGCCTTCAACCAAGTGCGCGTGCTTGAGGAGGCGGGGTTTGGTGGGAAGGGCGAGTTTATCGGACTTGACGTCAAAGCGATGCGCACGCAACAAGGGCGTGGTGTCACGGCGCATCTAACGAACAGTCGATCTCTGTTCCTCTATTTGGTGGAGAAAGTGCGTTCTTGGGATCGCGTCGCCGAAGGGCAGATGATCGAAGCTCGCGATTATGAAGCTCTGGAATTCGCCATCCTTAAACATCTCATGGGCCTTAAGTAATTTCAGTAACTGATCTGATCCGATGAAAAGTTTTCGACTCAAACGCTTGTTTAACGCCCGTTCAGGCCGCTGCTTTGACGTGGCAGTGGATCACGGTTTTTTTAATCAACCGGGGTTTCTGAACGGCATTGAGGATATGCGTCAGGTGATTAAGACGCTGGTAGATGCCGGGCCTGATGCGATCCAACTCACTCTGGGGATGGCGCGGCATTTGCAGGAAATTCAGGGTCGGCACAAGCCGTCGCTGGTGTTGCGAACAGACGTCGCGAATGTGTACGGCAAAACATTGCCGGAGAATCGACGCTTCAGCCTGATGATTGAAGAAACCATGCTCCAAGCCGTGCGCCATGATGCGGTGTGTGTGTGCGTCAATCTTTTCCAGATCCCCGGCGCGCCTGAGGTGCATGCAGAATGTGTGGAAAATATTCTACGACTTAAGCCTGAATCGGATTACTACGGCATGCCAATGATGGTAGAGCCTCTGGTTTTTCAAGCAAACGCAGAGGCGGGTGGCTACAGCGTCAATGGAGATGAAACGGCGATCACTCATCTGGTGCGTCAAGCCGTCGAGTTGGGTGCGGATATTATCAAGGCGGATCCTACGGACAACGTGAGCCGATATCACAAGGTGATCGAAGCGGCTTCTGGGATTCCGGTGTTGGTGCGCGGAGGAGGTCGCGTGAGTGATCGCGTGATTCTGGAACGGACTCAAGGCTTACTTCAGCAAGGAGCCGCAGGGATTGTTTATGGGCGCAACGTGATCCAACATCCTCAACCCAAAGGCATCACGCGAGCGTTGATGGCAATGGTCCATGATGGAATGGGAGTGGACGACGCCCTCGCCTTGATCACGGCCTAAGTGATAACACAGCGCGGGTCGCGGTGGTCAACGGGGAGTTCGGGAAGCATCCCAGATAAACTATTCCTGCAATGCAGGTGTAGAGCACGAGACGAATTGGAGTCGGCACGATTATCGGCGAAAGCTCTGCGCTCGTTTTGCTCCAGTAAATAGCTCGAACCACACCGAGGTAATAGTAGAAGGAAACCACGATTCCGAACAGCGCGACTCCAAGGAGCAGAGCAACCCCGGGGTGTCCCACATTTTGAACGATCGATTTCAGGAGAAGGAATTTTCCAAAGAAACCTGCCAGCGGAGGAATTCCTGCGAGAGAGATAAAGGCGAGGGCCAGAGCGAGTGCGAGAAGAGGCGACCGGCGATGTAGACCTGCGACGACCGAAATATCCTCATCCTCAGTTTCGCGACTCACGACTGAAATCACGGCGAAGGCAGCGATCACGCTGAAGAGGTAACCGCCGAGGTAGTAAAGGATGGCACTCGCCCCCGCTTGATTAGAAGCCGCCAAACCTAGCAGCAGATATCCGGCATTACCGATGCTGGAATACCCTAGGAGTCGTTTGAGATTGCGTTGAGGAATTGCACAAAGGTTTCCGTAAAGAATTGTGATCCCTGCAACCAAGATCAGCAACGGTGTCCACTGCGCTGTGATATTGGGAACGGTTCCCATGAACACACGTAACAGCAGGACAAATCCAGCAGCCTTGGATCCGACGGCAAGAAATGCCGTGGAGGGAACTGGAGCACCTTGGTAAACGTCAGGAGCCCAGATCTGGAAAGGAAATGCAGCGACCTTGAACGCGAGTCCAGAAAAGGTGAGCAGCAATCCGAGCAAAAACAATGGCTTTCCGGCAAGTCCAACGGAGGCTGTTGAGATGGCCGTAAATTTCATTGTGCCGGCCGCACCAAAAATCAAGGCGATGCCATACACCATGAACGCAGAAGAGAGCGCACCGAGGATGAGATATTTGACTCCGGATTCAAGTGAACGAGTGCGGTTGCGTTGGAAGCTGGTGAGAATATAAAACGTGACTGTAATCAATTCCAAGGAGACAAATACCATCGCGAAATCGTTGGCCGAAGCAGCCAGCATCATGCCTGTGAGGGCAAAGAGGATGAGTGCATAAAACTCGCTGATACCCGTGGGCATGCGATCGGCAAATTCGACTGAGATCAACAGCACAAGAATCGCAGCCAAGAGAAAAAACCGTTTGAAAAAGAGGCTGAGTCCATCCAACACATAGCTCTGGTTAAAAGCGTATTGCGCCGTCTCGGCGTGCATGACAAAGCTGGAGAGAAGCACCCCAGTCAGGGCGAATGCTGCGAGGTATCCGAGTTTGGCTTTACCCGCCGCAGGCATCCAAAGATCCAACAACAAGATGGCCAACGCGATGCCAACGACCGCGTATTCGAGAATTAAAAGAGAGGCGTTCATGAACAAAGCGCAACTTAGGGACGGACTGGTGGACGTTTGCGAGCGGGAAGTCGTTTGCCCTTAACCGGCGGAGGCTCGACCTTGGCATTCGGTTGACCGAAGGTCGCCATGGCGATGATCTCCTCAGCACAAGGCTTGACCTTATCGGTGAGTAAACGAGGCCAGACTCCAAAAATTAACAAACCGACCAAAAGGAGAGCGAATGGCAGTTTTCTCCAAAAACTGACGGCATCCACCATTTTTTCTCCCATCGGCGAAACCGGTCCGTGCAAAACACTTCGAATCGCCCGCAGCATGTAGACTGCACCGATGACCAGACCACCCCAAATGGCGAGGCTGGTCACTACTGGAAAAACTTTCCACGCCGCAAATAAAGTCATGGATTCACCTACAAAATTAGCAAACCCTGGGAGGCCACATCCCGCCATCATCGCCATCACCATGGCGGAACCCACGAATGGCATCGGCTTAAGAAAGCCTCCCATCTGGTCCATGTCCAAGGATTTCGTCTGATTATAAATGTGGCCACTGATGCCGAATGAGAGAGCGGCGAGCAACCCGTGTGCGATCATGATCACGACCGCACCAGTGACTCCGAGGGTTGTCAGGCTCGCGATTCCGAGAAAAACAAAGCCCATGTGAGCGACACTCGAATTACCAATCAAACGGTTCAGGTCGCGTTGACGCATCGCCACAAAACCGCAGAACAGAATATTCCCAAGGCAGAGAACCGCAAGAATCTGCATCCAACTTTGCGCCGCGCTAGGCATCAACGGGATGGCGATACGAATGAGACCGTAGAGTCCGAACTTCTTGAGCACGCCTGCGTGGAGCATTGCGGTTGCTGTCGGGGCGGCAGCGTAACCTAGCGGTGCCCAAGTGTGGAACGGCCAGAGTGAAACCAGAATGCCAAAACCAAAAAGTAAAAGAGGGAAGATCCATGCCTGCACGGCCTGGGTCAGGGGTTTGGCCTTGATCGCCGCCGTGATATCTCTGATATCGAATGAGTTTGCCCCCGCCTGAACCGAGAGTGCGATCAGGCCTATCAAGGCCAGCAACGCGCCGATGGTCAGATAGATCGTGATATTGAAAGTTGCGTAGTTCCTATTTTCTCCTCGACCCCAAACGCCGATCATGATGAATGTCGGGATGAGCGCAAACTCGTGAAACGCAAAGAAGAAAAAGAGGTCGAGCGAAGCAAACGCGCCCAAAATCCCGCCAATCATGATCAATAGCAGGAAGTAAAATTCTTTCTCGCGTTCCTTAATCTCACGGGAGAGGCAGGTCGCAGCAAATGCAACAATCGCACCCATCAGAATCATCCCCACATTGAGTCCATCCACTCCCACGTGATAGTTGATGCCCAGTGAAGGGATCCAAGCGAGTTCATGAACAAATTGATAGCCGGGAAGTCCGGTTTGGAACTGTGTAAATAGGTAGATCGCCAACAGCATCGAAACCAACGTCGCGACGAGTGCGACGCTCCGGATGACGAATTGGTAGCTGCGGGGAATCACCGCCACCGCCAGTGCGCCGGCGAACGGTAGTCCAATGATGCTTGTGAGAAGGATGGACATGGTTAGTTGCGGAAGACAAAAAAGAGGACAATGGCAACGCTCATCGCGAGAACGAAGGCGTAGTTTTGCAGGTTGCCGGTCTGCACGAGTCGCAAGGCCCTCCCCATAATATCCGTGGTTCCCTGCAATCCACGCACCAAGAATCCGGAGATGAGGAATCGATCCGCAGCGTCCGCTAGAAACGAAAGAGCTCCTTGAGTTATGGCGATCAAAAAGCCGTAGATTTCATCCAAATAAAACCGATCACGCATCCCCCGAGCCAGGCATTGCATCTTATCCGGAAGCGGATCTCGTTGAGCCTGCCAATAGAGGCCGACTGCAAGAGTGCCTCCCAAAAGGATGGATCCCAATCCAAACACCGCCGCGAAAGGAGCGTGGTTGAAGGGAGCAAAGATATGATCGAAAATATTCGCGCTGACATGAGCACTCGGATTGAGGAACGTGTCGAGACCAAGGAAACCAGCGATCACCGTAAGGACCGCTAAAACGATGAGTGGAACGGTCATGATTCGTGGTGATTCATGAGCATGCTCCGCAGACTCAGATCGTGCGTGACCGAAGAATGCCACGATCACTAGCCGGAACATGTAGAACGTGGTCAGCGTCGCAACTAGGACCGCCAGAACGAAAAGTAACGTGTTTTGATGGAACGCGGTGGCGAGAATTTCGTCCTTACTAAAAAATCCGCTCAACGGAGGGAGACCACACAGGGCTAGAGTGCCGAGGACGAAAGTTTTAAAGGTCGTCGGCATCTTCTCCTTGAGGCCACCCATTTTCCAGATGTCCTGCTCATGATGCGCTGCGTGAATCACGGAGCCCGCACCAAGGAAGAGCATCGCTTTAAAAAACGCATGCGTCGTCAGGTGGTACATCGCGGCGTTAGTCCCCGCGAGCCCCACGGACATGACCATATAACCAAGCTGAGAAAGGGTGGAATAGGCCAGAATTCTTTTGATATCGTTCTGTTGAACGGCCATTAAGGCTGCCAATAAAGCCGTGAAACCGCCGATCCAAGCAATGATATCCAGCGCGGATATATGCCCTAGGAAGGCAAGACACGTTGGCCAACCGGGGGTGACTTGAAAAATGAAGAATACTCGGCAGAGCATGTACACTCCCGCCGCCACCATCGTCGCGGCGTGAATCAAGGCACTGACGGGAGTGGGGCCTTCCATCGCATCGGGCAACCAGACATGCAACGGAAACTGTGCGGACTTGCCCATCGCTCCCATGAAAATAAGTAACCCAACCAAACCAGCCGCGCTCCCGAGCATAGCCGGGGTGGCTACCAAACGCTGTTGGAGATGATCAAATTGGACAGAACCCACGAGGGTCCAGAGAATGATGATCCCGAGTAAAAATCCAAAATCACCAACGCGGTTCGTCAGAAAAGCCTTCTTGCAGGCATCAGCAGCCGAGGCTTTCCCAAACCAAAACCCAATCAGCAAGTAGGAAGAAATACCGACCAACTCCCAGAAGATGAACATCATGAAGAAATTGTTCGCGAGCACAATTCCGAGCATCGAGAACACAAACAAACTCAGTGATGCAAAGTAACGAGAATAGGAGGGATCATCCTTCATGTAGCCCACGGAGAAGATATGAATCAACGTTCCAACTCCGGTCACTACGAGAAGCATCACCAAACTCAATCTGTCGAACAACAGTCCTAACTCGACGTTCAACTCCTGGACGGAAAGCCAGGTCAGGGCGGGAACCTGAACGACCTCGGTTTGTTGAAGGAGACCGAAAAACAACCAACTCAGCAGGAACGAAGCAGTCACAGCACTAATGGATATGCAAGCGCTGAGCCTAGGGTGATTTCGTGTGAAAAAAGTAATGATCAGAGCCGAAAGCAGGGGCAAGAAAAAAATGACCCACGCCCACGACTCCGGCAGTATTAGATTTGAATCGGACATATCAGGATACTTACAGTTTCAGCGAGGCCAAATCCTCGGTATGTGCCGTCTGCCGTTTGCGATACAAGGCCACAATCAATGCCAAACCGACGGCGACTTCAGCCGCCGCCACCGTGATGATAAAGAGAACCATGACCTGACCATCCAGATTATTGGTAAACCGTGAAAGAGCTACCAAGGCAAGGTTCGCTGCGTTGAGCATTAGCTCCAAACACATATAAATGAGGAAAAGATTCCGTCGCGCAATCACCCCAAAAAGGCCGAGGCAAAACAACGCTGCACTAACGATGAGGTATTCTTGAAGTCCCACGGGGTGGTTCATTTTAAATCCTTTTTGCTCAGCAGAATCGCTCCGACAACCCCCACAAGCAACAGGAGGGATAGCACTTCAAACGGCAGGAGGTAGTTCTTAAAAAGAATCATCCCCAGTGATTTCGTGTCACCTTCGACAGTGGCCACCACCGCCTTTTCGTTGAGTCCAGCTTTAGTAAACACTCGAAAAACCAAGATGTAAAAAATCGAAGCGACGGAGAGGATGCCTAACCCAACCCCCATAATGTTCACCTTTCGACGTTCTTCCTCCTTCAAGTCCAACAACATAATTACAAAAACAAAGACCACGAGAACGGCCCCCGCGTAGACTAAGATTTGGACCGCAGCGAGAAAAAATGCATTCAACAGTACGAACAGCCCTGCCATCGAAATGATGGTGAGCACCAAAAACATGGCACTGGTGACAGGGTTGCGGCTAAGTGGATTGAAAACCACCAAAAACCCGCAGATCAAGGTCAGCGCGGCGAAAATGTAAAATGCAATATCCTGCATGATATGAGTTCAGATCTATCCCAAAACTTTATGGTGCGACCCCTTGATGCAATGCCTCCTGAGCTTTGCGTTTCCACTTCTGGATCCTATCCTGATGCACACCTCCCAATGCTAGAAGCTTATCCTTATCGTAAATCATTTCCTGACGACTAGTTCCCGTCAGCGAATAATCATTCATCAAGAAAATTGCTTCCTCCGGACAAACCTCCTGACAAAATCCGCAGAAGATACAGCGAAGCATGTTGATATCAAACTCCAGCGGTCCCTTTTCGACATTCCCCGAGTCGCTGCCGCCTGAAGGGCCGGGTGGTGTAATGCGAATGGCCTTCGGAGGACACACAAACTCACACAGTTGGCAGGACACACATTTGGTCCGGCCGACTTGATCTTTAACAAGATAGGGAGCACCCCGATAGTTCGGTGGAACTGTCCACTTTTGTTCGGGGTATTGCATGGTGACTTTCTTGCGAAAGAAATGTCTCGCAGTCACCTTCAATCCCCCCAGCAAGGTTGGCAGGTAAAGCCGCTCAAAAAAGCTTAGCTCAGCGCGTTTGACAATCATATCAGCGGATCAAGAAGATCAAAATTTAAGTTTAAGAACGAATTCATGCACGTACCCAGAGCCACACGGCATAAGCTAACACGTTCAACAGGGCAAATGGAAGGAACCGGCGCCAACCCAAATCCATGAGTTGATCATAACGGAACCTCGGAAGCATCCACCGTATCCAAATAAAGAGCACCATAAACGCGAGCATTTTGGCGATAAACACTCCGATATGTAGGGCACCGTACATCCATGCATTGCTTAAAGCAGGCTCAGAAAACCAAGGCAACGTCCATCCACCAAAGAACAAGGTGACCATCATCGCCGAGGCCGAAATCATGTTGGCATACTCTCCCATGAAGAAGAGTGCGAATTTCATGGAGCTGTATTCGGTATGATAACCCGCCACCAATTCGGACTCCGATTCGGGCATGTCAAAGGGAAGCCGATTGGTTTCAGCGAAGGAAGAAACTAAAAAAATCACGAAGGAAAACGGCGCATATAAAACCAACCAACCATGGTTCGATTGATATTCGATCACTTTGCTCAGGTTCAAATCGCCCACTAACATGAACACGGGGATTACCGCTAAACCCATCGCGAGTTCGTAGGAAATCATTTGTGCACTGGACCGGATACCACCCAAAAACGGATACTTGGAGTTGGAGGCGTAGCCCGCGAGGACAATTCCGTAAACACCGAGTGACACAATGCCAAAGGTGTAGAGTATTCCGACGTTTAAGTCCGCGATCACCATTTTCTGGTGACCGATTGTTGAACCGAACGGGATCACCGCCATGGTTAAAAAAGCGGGAACCATCGCAATGGCCGGTGCCAACCAAAAGTAAGCCTTCCGCACATGGGCTGGGGTAAAATCCTCTTTGAGCAGAAACTTTATTCCGTCCGCTAAGGGTTGAAGCATCCCCTGAGGGCCCACACGATTGGGGCCGACGCGATCTTGAATCCAAGCCGATATCTTGCGTTCAGCCATGACTGAATACGCGATCATCGGCATCACCAGAGCAAATACTCCGACGACTTTCAGCGCGCTAAACAAAAGAAATTCTAGGTTCATCAGTGGGTCGAACTTCGTCTGGTAATTCTTTTTCTTGTCAGATTAAATAGCAATCGTGACACCTTGGTCACCCAAGCTCGCCCATGTGACCCCTGCCAAAGCGGGCGTCTCTTGAGCCATCGCATTAAATAAGCCCTCGATGCTCACCGGCCCACCCGAGCCATTGAACACAAGTTCATTGAGCACTTCCCACTCGGGGCGAGCCGCGGCCGTTGGTTCCACGGCTTTCATAAATTTCTGCACACGTCCCTTGTGATTGATGAACGTGCCGCGTTTTTCGGCATGCGCACAACCCGGCAATAAATAATGGGCCTTGGCTGTCGTCGCATTCGGGAGAATATCAAAGGCGATGAGGCATTCCACTTTATCCAACAATTCTGGAGCGATCCCTGCTTTCGTGACATCCTCGCCGAGCACCAGCAAAGTCTTAATCGAACCACTCCTGATCCCTGCCGCAATGGTTGGGATTTTTGAACCCATGCACTCGCTTGAAATGCCTGTCAGTCGCGCCCCTGTGCTGTTGGGGTTCCTGTCGGAAGCCACGAGCAAATGATCCGCTTCACCGAAGCGTGGGACCGAATCCGTCAGCGCGTTCGATTTCTTTGCTAGCTTCGCGAGAAGGTAAAGTTCCTCAGTTGTCTGTCGGGCAGAGCCGATAATTGCCACGGAACCGAGGCCAGCACCACTGAGTCGCGCAGTGATTTCACTCATTGCGACCTTCCATTTGCCGACCACCTGAGGTGCATTTCCGCGTCGAATCATCACCTCCTGCAACCGATCCGCGCGACCGATCCATTTGTAATTGAGGCGACCTTGATCACACATCCATGAGGAATTAACCGCATCGTTCTGACGGGGTTCATACCGGTGTAATTGCCCTTCGCGAGAACCCATGACAATGTTGCAACCCGTGCCGCAGCTTGTGCAAAGACTCTTGGTTTCTTTGAGAAACCATACCCGCATTTTAAAGCGAAAATCCTTCGAAGTCAGCGCACCCACCGGGCAAAGATCCACCGTGTTCAACGTGTAATTGTTATCGAACGGTTTTCCAGGATAGTGCGTCAGTGTGTTGTAACTTCCTCGATTCACGAAGCCGAGGGCGTCATCACCTACAATATCGCGGGTGAACCTCACGCAACGTGAACAAAGAATGCACCGCTCGTCATCGAGCACAATCCGTGGCCCCAGATCAACCCTTTTGGGTTTGTGTACTTTTTCTTCCACGAACCGGCTCGTCGCCTGACCGTGTTCGACAGAATACTCCTGCAATTTGCACTCCCCTGCTTGGTCGCAAATTGGGCAATCGAGAGGATGGTTGATGAGGAGGGATTCTAACACACCTTCGCGCATCTGTTGAGTTGCGGGAGAATCCGCATAAATCTCCATGCCCGGAGAAATTGGCGTCGCGCAGGCGATCACTCCACGAGGCTGAGATGGATCGTAAGGGAGAACTTGTTTAGCAATCTTGGGGGTTCCGTCTTCGTTGAGCAGGGGTTTGCGGTCAGGCCCCAACATGGGAAGGCCGTATTCCACGAGACACATGCGACAATTTCCAGCGATGGGAAGCTTCGGATGGTAACAGTAATGAGGAACCTCCACGCCCGCCACTTGGCAAGCCTGCAACATCGTGGTCGGGACCGGCTTACCGAGGTGATCCGGCATCGTCTTGGGTACGGCCACGGCGCGACCATTGACCTTCACCGTCACGGTCTCAACAGTTGTTGGCGTGGTCTTCACTTCTGGATTGGCAGCTGTGGACATTGGCTCAAAACTTGATTTAGTGGCTCGTTCCAGACTTAGCCTCATCAGCCTCGCCCTTCGCTTCAAATTCCTCTCGAAACTTGTTGATAAAACTGATCACCGGCCAAGCACAAGCCTCGCCGAATGCACAAATGGTTCTTCCTTGGATGTTCGTTGCTGTCTTGATCAAATAATCCGCATCCTGCTTGCGTGCGCCGCCATGGGTCATCCGGTGCAATGCTTTGCTCATCCACAAAGAGCCCTCACGGCAGGGCGTGCATTGCCCACAGCTTTCATGAGCATAAAACTCCGAGAGGTTCGCCAAGGCTTTCACGATATCGGTGGAGTCATCCAACACGATCACGGCACTTGAACCCGACATTGAACCCGCTGCTTGCAACGAATCAAAATCGTAAGGCAGATCCAACAAATCAACATCTACCGTCACCATCTGACCGTCTGCGCCCTTGCGTTTAAGTTTAAATTTTTCTCCTGCGCGAAAAACTTTTGACGAAGATCCCCCCGGAATAATGGCCTTCAAGCTCCGACCATCCCGTAGCCCGCCACCGAAATTGGCACCATTGATTAACTGCCCTAAAGAGACTTTACCGACTTCAATTTCGTAATATCCCGGACGCTTAACGTGGCCGCTCAGGCTGACGATCCGTGTGCCAGTGTTGTTGGGTGTTCCGAGTTGTGCATACTTGGCCGCTCCCAAGGTGATGATATGCCGCACATGGCACAACGTCTCCACATTGTTCACAATAGTGGGGCACATGTACAAACCAAGGATCGCTGGGAAATACGGAGGCTTGATGCGTGGATACGCCCGTTTACCTTCAAGCGATTCGATCAAACCTGTTTCTTCACCGCAGATGTAAGCCCCCGCGCCTCGATGGATAAAAATTTCAAGGTCATAACCGGAACCAAGAATATTTTTCCCTAGGAACCCCTGCGCTCGGGCATCAGCCAAAGCTTTCTTCAAAATTCGGGCGGCATCGGGGAACTCGCCTCGCACGTAAATGTAAGCTAACTTAACATCGTTGGCGTAACAAGAAATGACCATCCCCTCAATGAGTTGGTGGGGGTCTTTGTGAAGGATTTGGCGATCCTTAAATGTCCCGGGTTCGGATTCGTCCGCATTGCAAATCAGGTAAATAGGCTTGCCGCTCCGGCGATCCACAAAAGACCATTTCAATCCCGCCGAAAAACCAGCCCCTCCCCTACCCCTTAACCCGGACGCCTTAACTTCGTCCCGAATCTGCTCAGGGCCAGTCTGAATTTTGCCATCGGGCAACGCCTTTGGTTTCAGGACGATGGCCTGTTTCAATGCCTCATAGCCGCCATGCCGCAGGTAACACTCAATGTCATTGGTGTAACCTGGCTGGTCGATATTCTTTAAAATGAGCCGAAATTCCTGCGGCATAAAATCGTTCCGGACTGCTTGACTGTTTTCCAAAAATCTCTAAGTTTTAACCCCTACTTGCCGAATGGTGTAACGGTAGCACAGCAGTCTCTGAATCTGCTTGTCATGGTTCAAATCCATGTTCGGCAGCCAGCTTCAGGTGCTCCTCAACCCTTTGTTTTTCGGCATTGAGCCATCATTTCATCAGCTTGTTGCGTCGTCACGCCTTCTCGAAAATCCTCATTAACCATCACCACTGGGGCCGTCCCACAGCTTGCAAGGCATTCGACAAATTCCACACTAAATTTTCCGTCCTTCGAAGTTTGGATACCATGAGCCTGATCATCCAACCCGAGTCGACTGCAAAAATGGTGGTGCAATTCGTATGCTCCCCCCAACGCACAACTCAAGGTGCGGCAGATTTTGACCTGAAATTGACCCGCAGGTTGCTGGCGAAACATCGGGTAAAAAGTCACCAACTCCAGCACATGGATGGGTTGCATCTCCAACTTGGCCACGATCCACGCCACCGCCTCCTGTGAGATATATCCAAACCGCTCCTGAACCTCGTGGAGCAGCATCAGCACGGCACTCCGTTTTTCTGGGTAATGGGAGATCAGTTCGGAAGCCTCCGCTTCAAGCTCTGCAGAAACCACAAAATGCGCGTCATGAGCCAACGGATTGGCGGTCGGTTTCGACGCACTGGAAAACTCGGTCGGTTCGCTCATCGATCACATTCTCCCATGACAAAATCTAAAGACCCTAAAATCGAAACAGTGTCGCTCATTAAATGGCCCGGCAATAATTCGGAAAGAATACTCAGGTTCACAAATGAGGGAGCCCTGATTTTCATCCGATGCGGTGTTCCACCCCCTCGGCTATTGATATAAAAACCCAACTCGCCTTTAGGGTTTTCTGCCCCAAAATAAATCTCGCCCGCAGGCGCGTTCACCCCCTGTGTTACGAGGATGAATTGGTGAATTAATTCTTCCATGCTCGAAAGGACTTTACCCTTCTCGGGCAACACGACCTTGCCATCAGGTATGTTGACAGACCCACCGGGCAACGCATCGAGACACTGTTGAATAATCCGTACGCTTTGGCGCATCTCTTCCATGCGCACCAAATAACGGTCGTAACAATCTCCCACAGACCCGACCGGAATATCAAACTCGAGTTGATCGTAGACCAAATAGGGGTGCGCTTTGCGCAGATCAAAATTCACCCCACTGCCCCGAAGATTCGGGCCAGACAACGCGTAATCAATCGCCATCGCCTTAGGAATAATGCCCACACCCTTTGTTCGATCGACCCAGATCCGATTGCGCGTGAGCAAGGTTTCTGACTCGTCAAAATTGATGACCACTTCGTCCAAAAACTTGCGACACTGTGCAACCCAACCGTCTGGCAAATCGCGGCTTAATCCACCGATCCGTGTGTAGGTCGTGGTGAATCGCGCACCCGTCAAGGATTCGCACAAGTCATATATTTTCTCGCGTTCCTGAAAAGTATGCAGGAACACAGTCATCGCGCCGACATCCATCGCGAAGGCTCCAAGTCCTAACAAATGAGCTGAAATGCGTGCGAGCTCGCAACAAATGACGCGAACATACTGACAGCGCGGGGTCAACAATTTATCAATCCCCATCAGCTTCTCAACCGCGAGCACATAGGCCACGTTATTGGCCAAGGGACCTAGGTAATCCAGTCGATCCGTGTAAGGGATGAACTGGGTGTAAGTCATGTTCTCCGCGATTTTTTCGTCACCACGGTGCAAGTAACCGATGTCAGGAGTGGCCTTGGTGATGATCTCGCCATCCATCTCCAAAATAACTCGCAGAACTCCATGAGTTGCCGGATGGGAAGGCCCCAAATTCAGTACCATCTTCTCACCTTGCACATCTACAAGATCATCCGATGCACGAGAAGCGGCTGGCGGAGGCGACTGAAGCGTCTCCTTGATTCGAGCCGAGGGTTCCTTGAACTGGATGTCCTGAATATGAACACTCATGGTTTCGAAAACGCGCTTTGCGCGGGAGAATCAGCGTCGGGAAGACGCACACGCGGTTCCCGCGCAAGAGTGTCTTTACCCCCTGCTACGGTCACAAACGGGCCACCTTCCAAAGGAGCCGGATTAGAAAATGCCACGTCGGGTAAATCGGTTGGCTTGCCAGCGAGCGGAAAATCTTTACGCAACGGGTAGTAGGGATATCCCTCCCACATCAAAATACGGCGAAGATCAGGATGCCCCCTAAAGCGGATCCCCATCATGTCGTATATCTCTCGCTCATGCCAGTTCGCGGTCCGCCAAACATCGGAGACTGTTGGAAGTTCGCCTACCTCTTCGCTGAGATTCGCCTTCAGCCGAAGGTGACAGTGATGCCCCAGCCCATAAAGCTCATAAACCAAGGTCCAACGGGGATCATCCCCATAGTTATCAACACTGCTCAAATCCACCAAATAATCGAAAAGAAGCGTGTGTTTTGCGAATCGACAGACTTCCGCCATCTGATTGGCATCGGAAATTTGAACAGTGATTTCGCCCCGAAACTCGCTGGGGTCTGAGATCAGAGTTGGAAACTGAGACTTTAATTTATCGGCCAATTCCAATGAGGTCATAGGTGGAAATTAAGGCGTCTTCCACTGCGTCGAAAGTAGTGGTTCTTTCGCCACTTTGTTTTGCACTTTAATCAGCGCATCCAACAGTGCCTCGGGCCGAGGCGGACAACCCGCAACATACACATCCACGGGAATAATGTTATCCACCCCTTGTAACACGGCGTAAGAACGATACATCCCACCCGTGGATGCACAGGCACCCATCGCAATGACCCACTTTGGCTCGGGCATCTGGTCATAAATTCGTTTGACTGCCAGTGCCATTTTGTAGGTAACAGTCCCCGCAACAATCATCAAATCACTTTGACGCGGTGAAAACCTCATGACCTCGGAACCGAAGCGGGAAATATCAAACCGGCTCGCGCCTGCTGCCATCAGTTCAATGGCGCAACACGCCAATCCCATCGGCATCGGCCAGAGGGAATTCTTGCGGCACCAATTGAGTGCTGCATCCGCTCGGGTAACAATGACTTCACCCTCAACCTTGGAATTGTATCCAATTTCGGCAGTTTGTTGCATAAAGAGGGCTTAGGCCCTTCGATGTGCAAAATAATCAGGGCAAAGTTGGCAGGCAAGGCAATTTGTGAAATTTTTCACAAGCGAAGCCAATTAAGGAGAATAAGTTGCTGGGATTCCGCCTCCGATCCTGCCAGTCTCATAACTACCTTTTATGATATTCAAGAACACTGTCAATCTTTCGGCACCCTGCAGCGGCTGGATCAGGTTCAGGGTGTGGGTCACCTTATGCTGTTTGGCACTTTCAACTCTGGCGTGGGCGGCTCCCCAACAAACGTGGTGGTCTGAAAAAGCCACCGCCGCACTCGCCACGGCGGGGACGAACGCAAACCAGATCACCCTCGCTCTTACCAAGGCACCGCGAGATCAACGACCGGGCCTGCAGTTTTTGGTGGAAAACATGCCCCAATCCGACCTCCAAAGCCTGAGTGCCGCATTTCTCCTCGAAAATCTCAAACTTGCGTATGAAACGCGCAGATCATCCGCATGGGCGAAGGCTGTTCCGGAGGAGATTTTTCTGAACGATGTCCTCCCTTATGCGAGCATCAACGAACGGCGCGATTCGTGGCGCAAATCGTTTCGAGCCATGTGCCTACCATTGGTTCAGGATTGCCGATCCACAGGTGAGGCGGCCCAACGACTCAACAAAAAACTCTTTGGCTTAGTGAAGGTTCGTTACTCGACCGGCCGGAAAAAAGCTGACCAAAGCCCGCTCGAATCCATGGAGAGCGGGTTAGCCTCCTGCACGGGTTTATCCATCCTGCTGGTCGATGCCTGCCGCTCCGTCGGCATCCCAGCACGCCTCGCGGGCACACCGCTCTGGGCGAATAAACGCGGCAATCATACCTGGGTGGAAGTTTGGGACCAACGCTGGCATTTTACCGGTGCTGCGGAACCGGATCCCAACGGCTTGGATCGCGGCTGGTTTGTGCAGGATGCCTCGCAAGCCATGAAGGAAGTGCGTGAGCATGCCATCTATGCCACAAGTTTTCGCAAAACTGGCCTGTCATTCCCCATGGTCTGGGCAGCCAATCTGGCGACAGTGAATGCAGTCAACGTTACTGATTCCTATGCTCCACCCACAAAGCAGGTGAATCCAGATCAGGTGCGACTTTCAATTAAGGTGGTGGATCGAGCCCAAGGCCGTCGCACCGCCGCGAATATCACCGTAGTCGAAGCCAAAGGTGGCAAAATAATTCAGGAAGGTCGCAGCCGCGATGAATCTGCCGATTCAAACGATTTTCTCTCCTTTGTCCTGCCAAAAAAACAAGCCTACCGAGTTCAGGTCGCCTCCCCAAACAAGGATATTTCACAGGATTTTATTCCGACTGATCAGGCGGAAACCTTGATCACTCTCTACCTTGAACCCACACAAGGCGTGGCCACGCTCTCGCCCGTCTGTTATTCCCCTCCCTCGATTCTTCGCCCGCTGCGCAGCACGGATGAAGCCAAACTTAAAAAGGCGTTGAATGCTTATTTTGAGGCCACGATCGAAAAGCAAAAAACGTGGAAATTTCCTGCCGAACTCGACCGCGTCTTAAGCGACAACGAACCTGCCGTTCGTCAGGCGGCATGGAGTGCTTATCGCTCGGCAGCAATTCATCAAAGTGCTCATCAGGATTTTGGCTCCAACATCGTCCGTTTCGCTCAGCATCTCAGCCCTTACGTTGTTAAAACTGTGGGCACACGCCCGAGCGCAGGTTGGCCACTGTTCATCGCCATGCACGGTGGCGGAGGCGCACCCCAAGAGCTTAACGACAGCCAGTGGAGAATGATGCAGAACTACTACAAAGACCACCCCGAGCTGGGTGGGTATCAATACCTTGCGTTACGTGCTCCCAACAACACGTGGAATGGTTTTTACGATGTCTACGTCTACCCGCTCATCGAAAATCTCATCCGACAGTTCGCACTTTTTGGGGATGTCGATGTGAACAAAGTCTTTATTATGGGGTATTCTCACGGCGGTTACGGGGCCTTCGCCATCGGTCCAAAAATCCCTTATCGCTTCGCAGCAATCCATGCCTCAGCGGCAGCACCCACCGATGGCGAAACTACTGCCAAAACACTCCGCAATACCCGTTTTTCATTCATGATCGGAGGAAAAGACACAATGTACGGCCGAGCGGATCGATGTCAGGCCTTCGATGCCTCAGTCAAGCAACTGCGCGGAACTCGTGATGATATCTATCCCGTCACCCTTCAGTGGATCGCAAACCACGGACACTCGGGCCTTCCCGACCGCGATAAAATCACGGAAATGTATTCTGCGGTTCGCAATCCGGTGCCTCACGAATTGACATGGGCCATGACGGACGATGTCGTGAAAAGCTTCTTTTGGCTTCAATCGAGTCTGCCGAAGAAAGGGATGGAGATTCAAGCATCGTGCCAAGACAACCGCATTACACTGGAAGGCAGTGCCCTTGAAGGCACCAACATCTATCTTGATGAGCGATTGATCGACTTCCGACGACCCGTCGTGATCCAATCAGGGGGCAAGCAACAGAGCTACAAACTGAAACCTAGTCTGCGAACGCTGTGCCAATCGTTGCAGGAACGAGGCGACCCTGAACTCGCCTTCACCGCGATGCTAGAATACCCACCATCGCCAAACGCCAAAAAAAATCGTGGAGAAACATTTTGACAGCTCCCGACCTCCATTGCTAGAGTCAAAGACTCGATTTACTACCGAGCGTTAATACCTTATGCCGAACACGAAATCAGCCGAACGCCGGATGCGCAGCAGCGTCCGCAAGCAGAGCCGTAATCAGAGCGTTAAATCGCGGCTGAAGACGGTGGAAAAAACCTACCTCACCCTCGTAAAAACGGGCAAGAAGGACGAAGCCGCTACGGCTTATCGCGCCATCGCCTCGTTGTTCGATAAGGCCGCTAAGTCTGGGATTATTCATGCGGGAACTGCCAGCCGTAAGAAATCCCGATTGGCCCTGACGCTCAACGTCGCCACTGCGGCGAAGTAATTTAGTTTTTCACTTTTAAGCGTCCTTTAGGGGACGCTCTTTTCCTGTATCCAACGGGTATCACGCGCTGGGCAAAAGCGGCTCCACCCAGCTCCAAACACTTCGTTGCACCGCCTCCACGGTGTCAACCGCGTCCACGGCGTGCATTCGGTCAGGGTGGCGGTGGAGTAAATCCTCGAAGGCTCGCTCAACCCGCACAAAAAACTCGCGGCCAGCCTCATCAAATCGATCCGCTGGTTCGCTCCCAAGTCCCAACCTCGCGGCACGTCGCGCCTCGCTCACAGCTAACGGCACCTGTAATACGAGCGTCAAATCGGGAATGGTGGTGCCCACTGCGAAGGCGATGCTCCTCTCCACCTGCTCGAGATCAAGCCCACGCCCGTGGCCTTGGTACACGACGGTAGAATCATAAAACCGATCGCAGAGCACAATTTCCCCCGCATCGAGGGCCGGCCTGATCACCTTCCGAACCAACTCTGCGCGACTGGCATTCATGAGCAGCAGCTCTGCTTCGGACGACATCCCACGACCGGCAGGATGGTGCTTGAGCAATGTGCGAATCTCTTCCCCCAATGGAGTCCCACCAGGCTCGCGCACGGTGCGCACCTGATAACCCATTTCACCCAAACGACAGCTCAACCGTTCGATCTGCGTGGTCTTGCCTGCCCCTTCCGTTCCCTCAAAGGTGATCAACAATCCTTGCATTCCTATAGCTTACCAGAACTCCGATTCTCGCAAATCAGAAAACCACCGGAGATCCATGAACTAAGTCCACAGTTGGCGATCGAGCGAACGGTATTGCACCGCTTCCGAGACATGGTCGACCGTGATCGACTCAGAACCAGCGAGATCCGCAATCGTTCGTGAGACTTTCAGGATGCGGTCGTAAGCGCGTGCGCTCAGGTGCATATCCGTCATCGCAAACTTCAAAATCTCTAATGTAGGCTCATCCAGGACGCAAAATTCCTTCAGATCACGACTTGTCATTCTTGCGTTACAAGTAATGCGCGGTCGGTTGGAAAACCGCTGCTGCTGCACTTGCCGAGCCGCGATGACTCGTTGTCGAATCTGAGCGGAGGTCTCCCCAGGACTTTGGCTGGCCATTTCACGGAACCTTACAGCCGGCACCTCGATATGCAGATCAATGCGATCCAACAAGGGCCCAGAAATTCGACCCAGATATTTTTGGATTTCACGGGCTGAACTCCTCGATTCGCTAGGCATTTTTCCGTCAGGTGTCGGATTCATCGCCGCGACGAGCATAAATTGCGCTGGAAAACTCATGGTCCCCGCCGCACGCGAAATAATGATATGCCCTTCCTCCAAGGGCTGCCGCAATGTCTCCAGCACATACCGTTTAAATTCCGGCAACTCATCCAAAAATAGAACGCCACCATGAGCCAATGAAATCTCTCCGGGACTCGGGTTCGTGCCCCCACCTAACAGTCCCGCATCGCTCACCGTATGGTGAGGGCTACGAAACGGTCGCTGTGTGACCAAGGATTCTCCCGCACCAAGCAACCCAACGATGCTGTGAATTTTTGTAGTTTCTAAAGCCTCCTCCAAGGTAAGCGGGGGCAGAATGGTGGAGATCCGTTTGGCGAGCATTGATTTGCCCGTTCCCGGCGGCCCCACAAGGAGTAAATTGTGCCCTCCCGCAGCGGCGACCTCGAGCGCACGTTTCACAGATTCCTGTCCCTTAACATCAAGGAAATCGACCGGATTTTCCTGCGGCTGATCAAAAAGTTTTGTTGTATCAACCGTGGCCGGTGCAAGCTCGAGGGTTCCTGCTAAAAATGTCACCGCCTCGCGCAGATTTCGGATGGGATACACTTTTAAACCCGCGACGACCGCAGCCTCCGCCGCATTCTCCACCGGCACCAATAGCCCTGCGCGTCCATCCAAGCGGGCACTCAGTGCGATCTGTAAGACGCCCTTCACCGGGCGCACGGCTCCGGTCAAGGCGAGCTCGCCCACAATCACGTAATCCTCTAAATGCTTGTGAGGTAACTGGCCGGAAGCGGCGATGCAACCCACCGCAATGGGAAGATCGAAGCTCGGCCCCTCCTTCCTCACATCAGCGGGTGCCAAATTGATGGTGGTCCGACCCATGGCAAAACGGTAGCCGGAATTAGCAATAGCAGTGGTAACCCGATCGCGTGATTCCTTCACGGCCGCATCAGGGAGACCAACGATGACAATCAATGTCTCGCCGTTCCCCGCATTCACCTCGACCTCAACAGGATAGGCCTCGATCCCGTTGACTGCCGCCGAACAGACTTTGGCTACCATACCCGAGAGTCTGAACTCCCTAAGCCATGTTGTGAAGTCAGAAGCAATAAAGTTTTTGGTAACATGAAACCAATACTTTATGACGAAACAGAGTTAAGGTGACATTTTGAAAACTGAAGCAACTCCGACGGGTGCTACCCGCTTTTTTGAAAAAAGTGGCCTGATTTTTGTGGGATCGCCAAAACCCTACTGCGATCTCGTTTGGGCGATCAACTCAAGACTGGCTTTGGCGTGAGCATCTCCAGCGTCGGCACGACGAACGAGGTCTGCAGTCATCGCTTGAGAGGCTTGCTCAACAGAGATCAACTGATCGGCAGTCAAGCCAGGTGAAGTTTTGACCTGCTGCAGCGTGATTACTCCGATGGCAAAATCGTTAGTCTTGGCGGCAGCGATGGCGAAACTGAGGGCATCATGCCTTCCCACTGCGGAGAGCGTTTTCTCCAATTGTGCCACCGCTTCTTGTGCGCTCGGTTCACGCTGGCAGCCAGTGGACAACACCACTAAAACTCCTAAGAGGGTAGCGGAAAAGGAGGATAGTTTGAAGGCGAGGGTGTAACTCCGAAAAAATCGCCCGAAGTTG
>Ga0114966_10000746_pt1 | contig 31106 bp, 24 predicted proteins | sample M_130207_XF_Meta_FD_87029 | JGI IMG/M metagenome (GOLD analysis project Ga0114966, IMG submission 87029) | Freshwater microbial communities from Lake Montjoie, Canada to study carbon cycling - M_130207_XF_MetaG | ecosystem: Environmental > Aquatic > Freshwater > Lake | place: Lake Montjoie... | reverse complement strand
GGTGGAGGTGGCCGAGGGGGGAATCCATTCGCAGGTGTTGCGAGCCTATTTGGAGGCGGCGGCGGCGGCGGAGGTGGAGGTCGAGGGGACAATTCTGCGAGCAGCGCGGCCACGCGTGCTTCTAACGCTAAAATTGTTGCGGCAGCGGATGAGCACAGCAACTCGGTTGCGGTGCGTGCTCCGGACGATGTGATGCCGGCTATCGAGGATCTAATTCGTAGTGTGGATACCAATGTTGAAGACGTCACCGAACTGCGCGTCTTTCATTTAAAGCATTCGGATCCCGCCGAAATGGCGACGATGCTGGCTGGATTATTTCCGGATGAATCAAAATCGAACGACAACAATGGTCGTGGCCAGATTCGCTTTGGAGGCGGTGGCTTTGGGGGTGGTGGTTTTGGCGGGCAGGCAGGAGGACAGAATAGTGCAGGTGCTGGCAGTGATCGGGCGAAGAAAAAAGGGCGGGTCATCACGATGCCGGATCACCGCACTGCATCGATCGTGGTGAGTGCGGCTCGCGACCTGATGCCTCAGATCAGTCAGATGATCACCCAACTCGATGCCAACCCAGCCAAGAAACAGAAGGTCTTCGTTTACGACTTGGAAAACGCGGATCCTCAACAAGTTCAGGAAGTGCTCAAGAGTCTTTTTGAGAGCAACCAGAATCAGACCCGACGAACCACGGGTAGTTCGGGTCAAAATAGTGCTCTCACCACGCGTTCGACCCAATCCCAAAACGGTAACACCCGCACAGGTGTCAGTTCCGGAGGCGGGAATAATGGAGGCCAAGGTGGGGGTGGCAATTTCGGACGAAATAATTGAGTTAACGACACGTTTTCCACAACAAAATCTGTAATCAGATCATGAGAATTAATTTTAGATCACCGACTCGTCTGCTATTTGGAGTTGGCATCCTCTGTTTCATTGGAAGTAGCACGTTTGCCCAGTTTAACCAAGGGGGCGGGGGACAACAAGGCGGCACCTCTCGCACTGGCGTCATAAACTACCCGAACAATACGCAGGTAGGAAATGCGACCATCTCCGTTGACCCTGAGACGCGCAAGGTCATCGTCATCACCGATGACGAAACGAATCTTCAAATCAAGGACGTGTTAAACCGATTGGATCAACCGCGCCCACAGGTTCTGATCAAGGTGGTGTTTTTAGAAATCACACACAACAACAGTTCGGATGTCGGTGTCGATGCAGGGCTGAGAAAGAATCTTGGCGGTGGTGTCACTGGGGTGGGAGCGAATGCTTTCGGGTTATCAGGCTTGAATAGTTCCCCATCAAACGCGGTGAACAATGTCTTTGGTCAAAATGTGCAAAGCCTATCCCCAACCCCTCCTGGAGCGGGCCTTTACCAAGTCTTAGGTTCTGATTATCAAGTTACGCTTCGAGCCATTGCCCAAGCGGGGAAGGCCGAGGTGTTGTCGCGTCCGTCGATTCTCGCTCGGAACAATCAACCAGCGACCATCAGCCTCGGTCAACAGGTTCCGCTGGTGAGCAACACGCGGTTTGATGCGGTCAACGGCCAGATCAACACGGTCACTTATCAAAATGTCGGAATTATTTTAAGAGTGACTCCATTTATCACGTCGGACGGGATGGTCGAGATGATCGTTTCCCCAGAAACATCGCAATTAGCAGATCGCTCCCAGTGGGTGCCTATTTCGGCCAATGCTTTGGCTCCGGTGATCAACTCGCGTTTGGCAGATACCGTGGTGGTGGTTCCAGATGGTCAGACCGTGATCATCGGTGGTTTGATGGAGACGCATGTGCTCGAATCAGAGAGTAAAATCCCTTGGCTTGGCGATATTCCTTGGGTGGGTGCAGCCTTTAGGCATAAGCAGAAATCAAAGGTGAAGACTGAGTTGATGATTTTTCTGACGCCTCATGTCGTGGCGGCACCCACGGAGCTTGCTGCGATGTCGGCACACGAGCGAGAGAACGCGATTCTCAAGCCCAAAGCCATCTCAGAAACGGAGTTGGATCATTTCATTGACCGTCTCCCGACGAAGGATATCAACGCGCCGGTGGCTCCCCAAAAGCCCAAGAAAAAATAATCTGCAGAAACTTAGCTCAGATCGTTGGATACTTGTACCCGGCGCGGTAGGGACGGGAGAGGAGTGCGTTCGCGGCGGGATCGTTGACGATTTCTTCCTTGGTTCCATCCCAGTTGATGCTGCGTCCTACCTTCAAGGAGATCATCCCGAGGAGTGGCAACACTGAGGCTCGGTGAGCCAGTTCGATGCCTGCGGCCGGTTTTGACTTATCCGCGATGGAGGTCATAAAATCTGACCAGAGCAATTTCAGATTGTGGCCGTCGGGTTGCTGGAGTTGGGAGTCCTCGTGGATTGGCGTGTCACTCTCTCGGGTGGGATGGAAAGTCCAACCATCCTGCCACCCGATGTGAAGCGTTCCTTTGGTGCCGTAAAAATAGGCCCCGATTCGGTGTTTTTCCGCTCGGTTTTCAGCAAATCGACGATGTTCCCAAACACAGGTAAACTTTTCGAAATCAAAAACTGCTACTTGATGATCAGGGGCATCGGTTGTCTGCTCGCGGTCGTTGATCACCGCAAGCCCGGCTATCTGGCGGCCGCCTGTGCTGTAGACCCGTTTAGGATATTTCTCATCGGTCCACATGAGCACTTGATCCAACCAGTGCACACCCCAATCACCGAGGGTTCCATTCGCATAATCAAGAAAGTTGCGCCAACCGCCCGGGTGGAGCTTTCCGTTGAACGGTCGTTTGGGGGCTGGACCACACCACAAATCCCAGTCCAACCCTTCTGGTGGTTCACTGTTACGCTGAGGTTGCTCGCGCCCGCCACCTCCGTGAGCGAAAAGGCGCACCATCCCAACATCGCCAACGGCACCTGACTTCAAAAACTTCATCGCGTTCACGTGATGCGGACCCACCCGACGGTGTAATCCCACTTGAACAACGCGGCCACTGGCCTGAGCCGCGTTGAGCATGGCACGGCTTTCGTTGACGGTGTGGCCGGTCGGTTTTTCGACGAACACATGCGCGCCCGCTTTGAGGGCTGCGATCGTTTGTAATGCATGCCAGTGATCAGGCGTGGCGATGATGACGATCTCCGGTTTCTCTTTCTCTAAAAGCTCCCGATAATCCACATATCGCTTGGCCTTGTCTCCGCTCAGATCGGAAACCTGTTCCGAGGCGACTTCGAGCGCGGACGAATCTGCATCACAAAGCGCAACCACCTGACATTGGCCCGAGGCCATCGCTTCCTTCAGGACATTTTTCCCCCACCACCCAGTTCCAATTAAAGCGATGCGCCATTTGCGGTTGGGTTTTTGCGCGAGGATAAAAGGGGCTTGTGCGAGGATCCCAGCGGCGGTCGCAGATTGTAAAAAAGTGCGTCGGTTCATGGATTCAAATGTGTAAAAACGGTGGACTATTTTGTAGGAGCACTGCGCAAATCCACGCTGACGAGATCGCCCCGTGAATTACGGCAAAAAAGCAGACCATTCGCGAGCACTGGCGCGGTCCAAGACTTGCCGCCTAGGACTTGTGCGCGTGCGGTGGGTTTGTAACCCTTGGGCGTGGCGGGGGCGATAATCAACTCCCCTTTTTCTCCCAAAATAATGAGCTGGTTATTCGCGATGAGGAGACCTCGTGCACCGCTAGTCGCGTCAGACCATTTCTCAGTTCCAGTAGAGAGTTCGATACATTTGAGTAACGGTTTCTCTGTCGTATCTCCATCTACACCGTATAAATGGTTGCCGAAGAGGACGGCTGCGTTCATTTGAGTTCGGAGTGCCTTATTTTTCCAAATCACCTCAGGTTCTCCTTCAGGCAAGGGTTTAATCAGGACGTTACCTTTTCCGTAACCGGAGGAGATAAAGAGGCGGTCGCCATCGATGACAGGGTCAGCTGCATTCACTCCGTATTGTGTCACCCATTTCATGCGCCACAGCTCCTTGCCGCTAGCAGCCTCGACACTGATATAGCTTTGGCTGGAACTGAACACTACCTGTGATTTCCCACCCTGTGACCAAGGAACGGGCGTCGTGTAGCCGGACTCCTTGCTGGAGGATTGCCATAAAGTTTTCCCGTTCGATTTATCGAGAGCTAACCCGGCTTCCCCTACATTCAAGAGGAGCATTTTCCCATGAATTAACGGTGCTCCGGTGAATCCCCAGCTTGGTAATCGGGCACCGGTTTCAGTTTGCACATTTCGATTCCAAACGACCTTTCCGTCGGAGGCTTGAAAGCAAAAAACATCCCCCCAACGGCTGAGGGTGTAGACGTATTCGCCCTCGGCGGTGGGAGTGCCGGTGGTTCCGCCTTCAAAATATTTGTCGCCTAGATCCGCCGGGTAACTGTGCTTCCACAACGGTTTGCCGCTCACGGCGTCGAAGGCAAAAACTGTATCCGTGTTTTCCGAATTCCCCATCGTAAACACTCTGCCGGAGGCCGCCACAACTGAGGACAAACCCATGCCGACATTTGTCTTCCAGAGAATCGTGGGTCCTTCCGCAGGCCATTGAGTTGACCATTTTGTTTCAGGAGATATGCCATCGCGAGTAGGGCCGCGCCACTGGCTCCAATCCTCAGCATGAGTGGCGTAAATGGAGGACACGCCGACGAGTGCCACCATGAATGTGCGCGAAACAAAATTCAGTATCATGCTCGTCGATTAAGCAACAACGAGGGAAAGATGTCACCGATAATTCTCAAGGCGTCTCGGTCTCCGCCAAGATTTGTCGGTAAACGTTTCGGGCATGGTCGTAAGCGGCCTTTGCGTTTTGCATTTCATCAGCGCGGATAAATCGTTGCTTCTGCGACCAGCAACGATCCACACCCTTAAGGCACCAGTCCACACTGCGCTTGGAAGCCCGAATGGGTTTGTCGCCGATCTTGATAAAGATTGGGTTTGTATGTGAGGACGCGAGCACTCGCAACGCAACCCAACTGCTCTGAGCGATTGGAATTGTAAAGTGTAGGTCGCGGGTTTGCCCGTCGGCCAAAAGGTTCAGGGTCGCCACAGGGTAGCCGTTGACGATGACTTCTACAGGCACTTCGCGGCTTGATCCGATGCGTGCGCGCTCAATATCCCAATAGGGTTTTTGCTCCGGAGATCTTTTCTGCATGGCAAGATTGGGTTCGACTTCCAATCTCGCCGCAGCCCGCACCGAGATTTTAACCGTACCTGCCGCGGTTAATTTGAGTTCGCTGTCTTTTTCACCCATGACCGCATCGTTGATCTTAAAATCGAACAAGTGACTTCGTCCATCGCTGACATAGTTGTGTCCAGCGCGGATGCCTTCGCACCAGTCCTCGTAATCAAGTTTTCCGGTCAGCTTCACATAAGATCGACCCAACCCAACTCTTTCACCGTAAATACACGGGAAATCAGTCTCACCACTGATGCGAGTGCGAAAACCCGCATTCAAAGTATGATACCAAATGTTGAGCTCCCATGGGTAGGGAGTATCCACTGTCGAAAGGAAATCGACGGCCGGAACCATTTTGCCTCCTGGCCCCGGCAATTGATGGGTGACATCGACAATATATTCGTTGGCCCCGATTCCATCGAAGGGCGGGATGACGTAATTCGGTAGGTCGGACGTTCCGGCTCCCAGTCCCCAACCGGTGTGTGCGGGGCCAACTAATGCGCCCTGCGCTTTGGCCCAACGGAGGGTGCTCAGCCCCAAGGTTGGCCAGTGGTGTTTGGACTCGCCTCCGGGGTACATCTGGTTGCGTAGCCGCAGCAGGCAGAGATGACCCGATTCATGCGAACCAAAGCCGGAGACCTCGATATCATAGCGTAGGAGGTACGGATACTCCGAAACTTTGTCGATCGCACCGCTGAAGAATTGTTTTTGATAGTCGAAGCACGGCCCCCAAGTGAGGTTCGCACCGATTTTCAAATCCTCACCCTGACAATGGCGCAACATGTCGGGAGCGTGAACTCCCTCCGTTGGTTTCGTATAGTGAGCGCAACCGGCGGCATGGATATGATGATCACCAGACCACCAACCTGTTACTGAGGGATCGATCCAACGTTCCACTTTGAAGTCGAAGCGGCGGTGTGAGGCGTCCACTTGAATCGTACGCTTTTGCAAAATCGATTCAGGGCCGCGTGAGAACTCCACCGTGTATTGGCCAGTAGGCAAATAGATCGATTCACCGTTACGTCGATAAACCTGGGGATGAAAAGAAAAATCGGGTGCGAGCCGTTTGGCTTGGGAAGGATAAACATGTCCTTGGCGATCTTTGATCACGAATGAAGCGGTTGTGGGCTGATCGTGTTCGTCGCGTACTCCCAGAGTGACTTCCACCGGCGGCACACTGCTGAAGAGTAGGTTGGCTTCATTTCGAAACCCGATATCCTGTGTGCCTTGCCCGACGTTGAAGAGAATCCGAGCCTCGCGTTGGCCCGCGTCGCGGCTGTAGAGTTGCAGGATTCGATACTCGAGGGCGAGACCTGAAAGTTCCTTCGGCATCAACTGCCCCTCAAAGAGTTCTAGGTCGAGCCATAAATCAGGATCGCTGCCCGCGATGTAACCTTTTCCCTCAGTTTTTCTAAAATATTTGTCAGACGCGTTGTTGAACGACCCGCCTTCGAACGAAGATTTTGCGTTAGGGCTAACGGCCACCAGAGTGGCAGTGACTCCGGCTTCGTTGTGAACCTTCACAAGAAAACTCCTCCAACCTCCAGCCAACAATTCTCGTTTAATTTCACCGGACTGCAGCTTGACGCGTGACTCGGGGTTCACGTTGATTCCAAGCAGGCAATACTTGTCGAGAATGGTCTGCACCGCCAAACTGGTTTTCTCACTGGGCTTGGTCAGCGCGGCTAGCAAGGATTCCTTGTCATTGGCCGCGAGTGGAGCCCCGAGAAAATCCAACGCTTCAAGCAGTCGATTTACTTGTGCGGAAAGGGGCTGAATCGGCACATCCGAAACTAGAGGCAACGCGGCATGAGACGAGATGATTGCGAGCGAAAGGATTAGAATAATGCGTAACATAGCGCGAAAAAGGTTTATTGGTTCATGATGCACGCGCGTAGGAATACTTGAAGCACAATATTCGCGGAAATTAACGCTTGATGAACAACTATTCTTGGGTGATCTCCGTCAAATGTTGTTTCTGTTTCAGGGTCAGGTAGATCACTCCTCCAACCAAACTCCAGACCAAGCTCCCCGCGTAGCCTACCAACGAAAGGAGTAGGGCCTGAGCGGCAGGCACCCCCACGGTTGGGACCGCCAACATCCATACGTAAAGATTTTCACGGACTCCGAGTCCGCTCGGGGTAATCGGAAGCGCAGAAATACTAGTGACCACCGGCACGATCGCTGCGAGTGCTATCACCGGGACTTGTTGGTGAAAACCGAGGGTGAGCACGTAAAAGTGCGCGACGAGAACTACATTCTGCAACATCGTGATGGGAACAATCCGCCAGAAAAAAGTTTTGTCCCGGCCAAAATGCCTAAAGGCTTCGAGAGAACGCTCCAAAGCCTCACCCCTAGGCAGACGACGCAACCACTCACGGGCTCTCGGTAATCGTTTGGAAACACCGCCCCAAAAGCCCACGATCAAGAAACCTCCGCATACTGCGGTCATCACAAGAACCGTGAGTATTACCCCGCGCAGTCGATGGTTGGAGAACAATAAATCGTAGTTAGGAATAATCATCAGACACCCAAAAACAAGCATCGAAAACAATCCAATCAATCGATCTACAACGACGGTGACGACAGCCTCGGTTTTTTTGTGATGAGTTTCACGTGCCACATAATAAGCCTTCAACACATCGCCGCCGATCGATCCGAGCAGGAATGAATTAAAGAAATGCGCGACGAAAGAAATCTGTGTTGTGCGAGCGAGTGGGAGCTGCAGCCCATGCACTCGCAAAACAATCTGCCACCGAAGAACGCCGATAAAAATAGTTAGCCCCATCAAGACCAAGGACATAAAAAGCCACCATGAATCCATCGAAGCCAAGGTTTTACAAAGCTCCGGAGGGCCATACTGCCAAGCGATCTGCAATCGTTCCCAGCGCGAGAGGGCTTGCCATTCCGCGTCTGAGTGATTCCACGCGATCCGGCCTTCGTTGTAAAAAATAGCCTGAAAAATCCAAACGAGTAACAGAAGGCACACACCGCCACGCCAAGCTAACCCTGTAATTTTTCGGCGAGTAATCACGTTTGGATGACCTAACTATTCCGATCCCCAGATGGCTTTGAGGTGGGCGATTCCTTGTTTGACAGCTTCGACCTCAAGTCCGGGACTTAACTCGAAGACTTTTATATGATTGGGCTTAACCAGCCGTGCCAACTGATCAAATGCGATCGTGCCCGTGCCTGGAGGACAATGATCTTGGCCGGGAAACTTGACGTCATGGATATGAAATCCTTCGAGTCTATCAGCCATATTTTCCAGATGCATTAAGTGGTCGATATAGCCCAAATTGTGCTTAATTTGTGCGTGCCCACAATCATGCCAGTAGCGCACGACACGGGCAGGAAATTGACGCAGAAAAAGGTTGAAGTCAGTTTCGAACGGGATCTCTTCCAACGCCTCCCGATTCTCAATCCCCAACATCAAATCGCGCAGACCTGCCTGCTCAGCTAGCGTGTGGATCATCTCGATGGCGAGTTGTTGCGGTTTCTCCTTTTTAGCCTCGCGTTTCTCGGCACATTCGGTCGAAAGCTTCTCAAACTTCGCGGTTTCTTTCTCACCTTTTTCCACCATCTCCAAAAGCCGGTCTGTATAATCCTTCATATCGATACAGCCCGTGTGTAGAACCACCAACTTGGCTCCAACTCGCACGGCTGTATCGAAAGTCTTGAGAGTCTGCCGATAGGCGTTCTCGCGCTCGCGACGATCATCGGACGAAAACTTGTAAAGATTTGGAGCCGCATGGGTGACTCCGATCGGCAGGGGACAAAAATTGTGAAGGGTAGAAATCTTAATGACACCGGCGTTGACAGCATCAAACACCCCCGGTAGCAGGCTGATTCGTATACCGTGCGAGAGTTCGGCATACTCGAATCCCAAGTCGCGGATTTCTTCGAGCATAGCGCGACCGTCAATGTGGCGATGAGAATTCCAGCAGGTGGACAACGAATACATAATAAAAAGCCGGGAGAAGTTTTGAGGCAATCTCCCGGCTGTGACAATCAGAAAATGGTTTTACAAGTCAGCGTAGCGAGCGCTGAGCATGGCATTAAAGCGGGCAACCTTCATCTTGCGCCGTTTGCGTTCGCTCGGCTTCTCATAATGACGATGGCTGCGCACTAATTTCAAAGTCCCTTCGCGGTCGATGCGCTTTTTTAAACGGCGCAACGCTTTCTCAACGGACTCACCCTTCTTAAGTTTAATCTCTGTCAATTGATTTTCACTTCCTCTCTGACACCCTGCAAACTCAGTGAACAACTCAAATGTTCGACCCGGTTCGCAAGCGGACAATTTACAGTAGAGAAATGGACAAGAATGTCAATTCTTCATCCAATAAGTTTTCAAGCCGTCAGATAATGGCATTAGAGCTTGATGATCAACGACTTACGAATGTTTGGCCGTGCCTCCGTCAAGCTAGCCAGCCCTGAAATGGGTGTTTGAGGCCAAATTTGACCTTTCGTTGCCATCAATAGAAAATTCTCATCGCCCATTGGCACTTGGGGCTTGGAATAGGTGGCGGTGCGGAGATACTGTCCCTCCTTTTAGTAGTTTGACTTTGTATGATGACGAGCGCGCAAATTCGGCAGTCCTATCTCGATTTTTTTAAATCGAAGGATCACACCTTGGTGAGTTCCTCCAGCTTAATGCCCGATTCTCCAAACCTGTTGTTTACCAACGCGGGGATGAATCAATTTGTGCCCATTTTTCTTGGAAAACTGAGGTGTCCTTACTCCCCGGGGCGTGCTGCTGATACGCAGAAATGTATTCGTGCCGGCGGCAAGCATAACGATCTTGAGGATGTGGGGTTGGACACCTATCACCACACTTTTTTTGAGATGCTCGGCAATTGGTCGTTTGGTGATTATTTTAAGCGGGAGGCGATTGATTGGGCGTGGGAGTTGATAACGAAGGTTTGGAAGTTTCCGGTGAACCGAGTTTACGCGACGGTTTACAATCCAGATAAAGCTCAAGGTGACCCGAGTGAGTTTGATCAGGAAGCCTATGACTTTTGGGTCGAAAAATTTAGCTCCGTGGGTCTCGACCCCAAGGTGCATATTGTTTTCGGCAATAAAAAGGACAACTTTTGGATGATGGGTGAGACCGGTCCTTGTGGGCCGTGTTCCGAGTTGCACATTGATCTCACTCCGAACGGTGATACGGGTGGCGCGTTGGTGAATCAAGGCAGTCCCAAGTGCATTGAGATTTGGAATTTAGTATTCATCCAGTTCAATGCGAACCCCGATGGAACTTTCTCACCACTTCCCGCGCAGCATGTGGATACCGGCATGGGTTTTGAGCGGGTGACCTCGATCATTCAGGGGACTAATCAGTTCGCTGATTTTTCTAACGTTAAGATTTCAAATTACGAAACGGATATTTTCCGCCCTATTTTTGATCGCCTTGAGCAGTTGAGCGGGAAGAAATATACGTCCACATTACCAAAAACGGGAAGTAGCGGTGAGAACGAGCAGGAAAAAATCGACGTGGCTTTCCGGGTGATCGCCGATCATATTCGCACCTTAAGTTTTGCGATCGCCGATGGCATCCAGCCAGGTAACAACGACCGTAATTATGTGCTTCGGCGTATACTGCGTCGGGCGGTGAAATACGGGCGGGCACTCGGTTTTCAAAAGCCGTTTTTCTTTGAATTGGTCGAAGTGCTCAGCACGACCATGGGGGATGTTTTTCCTGAGATTCGGACGAAGCGCGATCATGTGAAGCAAGTCATCCGGCTTGAGGAAGAATCTTTCAACAAAACCTTGGATCGAGGGTTAGCGATTTTTGGATCCTATACGGCGTTGATCCCCAAGACGGGGGCCGGATTCACTGGGAAGCAAGCGTTTGATTTGTATGACACCTATGGGTTTCCTATCGACCTCACCGAGTTGCTGGCTCGCGAGCAGGGGTTCAGTGTCGATGTGGCGGGTTTTGAGTTGTTGATGGAAGAACAGCGTGCTCGTGCGCGTGCCTCTCAGAAAAAAGAGGTGATCAGTCTCAGCCATATCGAAACGACGACTCCGACCTGTTTTGTTGGCTACGACCAACCGGAAACCTCAGCGACCGTGGTCGAAGTGGTGGGATTGAAGGAAAAGACTGCCGTCATACTCGACTCCTCGGTGCTGTACGCCGAGATGGGAGGTCAAGTGGGGGATTGCGGGGAGATGACCGGCCATGGACAGCTTTGGCGTGTGGTGAATACGCAAAAAAGTGGGGCCACGTGGTTACATTTCCTAGATACTCACGACGCACCCACGACAGGTTCGCGCGTCACCCTGCGAGTGGATGCGGAGCGACGTCATGCGATACAGCGTCACCACACAGTGACTCATCTCTTGCATTGGGCGTTGCACGAGGTAGCTAGTCAAGATGCGTCGCAAAAAGGATCGTTTGTCGGCCCCGATAAACTCACGTTCGATTTTAATAGTGCTCCTCTGACCCCTAATCAAGTCGCGGATATTGAACAATTAGTGAACGAACGAATTCTGGAGAACACTCCTGTTTCGTGGAGTGAACAGCCGTATGCTTCGGTCAAAGGTCGTTCGGAAATCATGCAGTTTTTTGGCGACAAGTATGGAGAATCGGTGCGTGTGGTTCAGATCGGTGGGCGTGCTGGTGCATTGGATGGTTATTCGATGGAGTTGTGTGCTGGAACTCACACGCGGGCCACAGGGGAAATTGGTTTGTTCCGGATCGTGAGCGAGAACGCCATTGCCGCTGGAGTTCGCCGCATCGAAGCGGTGGCGGGTCTGACGGCTTATGATGTTGCGAAACAGGATCTCCAATTAATCCGCGCCGTGGCTGGGAAAATTAACGCTCCGGTTGGCGAATTGGAAAAGAAAATTGAGATGCTCCTCGTTCATCAAAAGGAGTTGGAACGTCAACTTAAAGCAGTTCAACAGAAGCAGGCCGCCAGCATCGCCAACAATCTACGGCAGGGTGCTCGAACGATTGGGTGTCATCTGGCAATCATACAAAAAGTAGCTGAGACGGATGGTGAATCGTTGCAAGCCATCGCGGATGTGCTGAAGGGAATGTTTGAGGGAGTAGTAGTTTTGGGAGGAATTACGAATGGGACTGTTGCGTTGGTGGCAACCGTGCCGATGTCGCTGACCAAAACAATACAGGCTGGAAAAATCATCCAAACCATCGCCCCCATCGTTGGTGGAAAAGGGGGTGGTCGCCCTGATAGCGCACGAGGGGGTGGCAAGGATGTAGCCAACCTCGACGCGGCGTTGGCGCAGGCAGCGATCATGTTGGAATAAAGCAGCAGATTCGTGTTGTGAAGTTATCGTCATGAAATCCAAATTTGATTCGATACAGTCAATTCTCTCCGACTTGAAGAATGGTCACATGGCCATTCTGGTGGATGATGCGGATCGAGAAAATGAAGGGGACCTGATCATTGCTGCGGAGCGAGTTACGCCTGCGTTGATCAATTTCATGGCGAAGCATGGGCGAGGGCTGATTTGCGTCCCCACAACCTCTGAGCGCCTCAAGCAAATGGGCATTGAGCGAATGGTTTCCCAGAATCGCGAGTCGTTCAAGACAGACTTCCAAGTCAGCGTGGACGCCGCGAAGGGGATCACCACTGGAATCAGCGCGGCAGATCGAGCGGAGACCATTCGAGTGATGGCTGATCCAACGGCGTTACCGGAAGATTTGGTTCAGCCCGGGCATGTCTTTCCGTTGCGAGCTCGCCCTGGGGGTGTGCTTCAACGAGCGGGGCACACCGAGGCCGCCGTCGATCTGGTCACCTTAGCGGGTTGCCGTCCTATCGCGGTGATTTGCGAAATTATGAGTGATGATGGTTCCATGGCGAGACTGCCGGAACTGCGAAAATTCGCTAAGAAACATAAGCTAAAACTCGGCACCATCGAGGAGTTGATTAAATACCGGCGATTGCGCGAGAAGCTTGTGGAGTGCATCGAAGTAGTGACCATGCCCACGGATCACGGCGACTTCAATTTGCATTTGTTTGAATCTAAGATTGATGGCCAACACCACATCGCGCTGGTCAAAGGCGATATCTCAAAAACTTTTGCCCCATTGGTGCGTGTGCACAGCGAGTGTCTAACGGGGGATGTATTTGGTTCCCGCCGATGCGATTGTGGACCTCAGTTGCAGCAGGCCATGCAGCAGATCGATGCCGAAGGAGCCGGCGTTATTTTATACATGCGCCAAGAGGGCAGGGGCATCGGGTTGCCTGCAAAAATTAAAGCTTACAAATTGCAACAACAGGGGTATGACACCATTGAAGCCAACTTGAAGTTGGGCTTTCCGATGGATCTACGTGAGTATGGGGTGGGTGCACAGATATTGACCGAACTTGGGCTGACAAAGCTGCGGTTGTTGACCAACAACCCGAAAAAAATCGTTGGATTAGAGGGTTACGGACTCGAGGTGGTAGAACAGGTTCCCATCAAAACCAAACCCAATCGGCACAATAAAAAATACCTCCAAACCAAGAAGACCAAGATGGGGCACTTGATTTGATGACCCAAGTAGTGGCTGTTTGTTAATATTTATGCTGAAGCCAGTTCAACGCAGGACGACGAAACTAAGCACGACATCGCGCTTCGCGATCGTCGCTGCGAAGTATAATCCAAAATACTCGAATGCGTTGGTGCGTTTTGCTAAAGCCGAACTCAAATTAGCCGGTGTGACTCACATCGATGTGGTCCGGGTCCCGGGGGCGTTTGAAGTTCCCGTCGTAGCGGGCCACTTATCGCGTGCAACTCCTCCGTATGACGCGATTCTTTGCTTCGGCACGATCCTGCGAGGGGCCACAACGCATGCAGACCACATCGCATCGGGCGTGACCGCAGCTTTAGCTCAGTTGCAGATCAGCAGTGGGGTGCCGATCATCCACGGTGTTCTCATGTTCGAAAATCAGGAACAAGCCAAAGTTCGTTGCCTTGGACGCGAGAGCAATCGTGGGATTGAGGCTGCTCATACGGCGATGGAAATGGCGAAGGTGATGCGCACATTACCCACTCACGGGATATAAGGCAGTTAGTCGGTCAACTCGATATCGCTCACATCGAGCTTCACCACAGCGGATTGTCCGATAAAATCGAGCCTCAAGGTCACGCAAATTTGGCCAGTTCTTAATTCGACGATTCCTTCCATTCCTCGCAGAGGTCCAGATTTGATCTGCACAATCCGACCCTCGGTGATTTGAGGTTCTGCTTGAACTTCGATGTCTAAATCTAAGGTTCGGAGGATATCTTGAAGTTGTTCCTCGAAAGTTTTCTGGTCGAAGACTTCTAGCAGGTTTGCTACGTAGTCACTTTGGTAAACTGTCTTCCTTTGATCAGGACGCAACCGTAGAAAAAGATAGTTGGGAAAAAGTGGCTTCTCAAATTTGACGACTTTCCGATCGTATTTTTTGACGCTGATGTAGCAAGGCAACGTGGGCTCGATTCCTTCCAAGCGACAATATGCAGCAAGTTTTTTTTCGCAACGTGGTCGGGTGTGAGCGACAAACCAAAGAGTTGAAAGTTCAGGTTGATGATTCATGCTTAAGCACGGGGATGAAATTTTTGGTGCACATCACGCAAGCGACGACCGCTCACGTGGGTATAAACTTGGGTGGTGCTGATCGAGGCGTGGCCCAGCATTTCTTGGATGACTCGTAAATCTGCATCATGTTCGAGTAGGTGCGTGGCAAAACTATGACGAAGCATATGTGGGCTAATGTTGCGTTTTACTCCCGACTTCGCGGCGCGTTGTTTAATGCGTAACCAAAGGGTAGATTGGGCGAAGCTCGTGCCGCGTTGCGTGAGAAAAACAACACCCGGAGACTTGGGGCCCACGAGTTTGGGGCGACCGGCTTGGAGATAATGTTCGATGGCCTCAATCGCTCGACTTCCGATGGGAACCACTCGTTCTTTATTGCCCTTACCAATGACATTCACAAAGCCTGTTTCAAAGTGAAGTTGCTCGAGTCGAATCGTGCGCAACTCGCTCAAACGCAAACCGGAAGCATACGCAAGTTCGAGAACCGCTTCATCACACAGCGTCCGTGGTGTCGAAGGCAAAATCGGATCGAGGAGTTGAAGGATCTCCTCGTGAGTCAACGTTTTTGGCAACTGTTCGCGCCGTTTTGGGAGGGAGAGATTCTCCGCAACGTTTCTTGTGAGCAACCCTTCAGTCTCGCAGTAGGTAAAGAACGCCCGAAGGCTGGCGATTTCGAGATAAAGTGTGCTGCTACTCAGTGTTCTGGTGGTGTTAGGAATTTTGACAAGGCGCGATTGTTCGGCTTTGAGGTAGTGAGTCAGGTCATTGAGTCCGACTTGTTCCCAATTTGTGAAACCGTTTTGCTGAAGCCACGCGACGGTTTTTCCGAGCAATGCCGCGTATGTTAATTGGGTGCGTTCGGAACGACCTCTCTCGTTCCGTAAATGTTGCAAAAAATCTTCCACGAGGGCTTGCATCAGTGACTAGAGCGGGTGGCCGGTGAGGAGTTCGAACGCTTCGAGATACTTAGTTGTCGTGCGTGCGACGATTTCTGCTGGAAGGCTGGGTGCGGGCGGTTTCTTATCCCAACTCAAGGTCTCTAGATAATCACGGACAAACTGTTTGTCGAAGCTCGGTTGACTGCGCCCCGGTGCATACTGGTCTGCAGGCCAAAACCGAGAAGAATCTGGAGTGAGCACCTCGTCGATCAAGAGCAGACGGCCATTGAAAAGACCGAACTCAAACTTAGTATCAGCGATGATAATCCCTCGTTGACGTGCATATTCCCGCGCGTGTTTGTAGATTGCCAAACTGAGCTGCCGCGCTTGAGCAACAATCGCCGGACCGACAATTTTCTCCGCTTGCGCATAGGAAATATTTTCATCGTGCCCGGTTTCTGCTTTGGTTGCTGGAGTGAATATAGGCTCTGGGAGTTCGGCAGACTCAAGTAACCCTCCAGGCAGACTAATCCCACAAACCGAGCCTGACTGCTGATACTCCTTCCAACCTGAACCGGCCAGATAACCTCGCACGACGCATTCGATGGGGAGTGGTTGTGCTTTTTCGACGATCATACTCCGTCCGCTCACTTGGGAGAGATAGGGTTGTAAAACCGACGGCAACGGATCGTGCGCCTTTGCCCTTCGATGATTGGGGATCAGGTTCTCAAGTTGGTCGAACCAGAAGTGAGAAATCTGGGTGAGCACCTCGCCTTTGCGCGGGATGCCGTTGGGCATGATACAATCAAAAGCCGAGATTCGATCGGTCGCAACGAACAACAAGGAGTCCCCAAGATCAAATATTTCTCGCACTTTTCCACTCTTAATCTTGGCGATAGTGGGCAATTCTAACGTGAGGAGCGGCTCATTCATTACCCAAGAATGATGAGGGTTTGAGGCACCAAAATCCAAGCTTAAAGATGATGCTAGAACCCTGCGTTTTTGGTTGCAGACGCTTGCCGATCACTTGTGATCCGACTAGTCTACGGGAGTGTTCGTCGTTCATAAACTGTTCATGGTTGCTTCCTTCCTGAAGTTGGAGAGTGAGCATCAGCTCCATTGGCGCAGTACCTTTTCCACAGCTTTGGATGTTCCATGAAGGTCAAAACGATGACTTATTTTGACCAGGTGAGGGGGAGGGCTTCGTGGCTGAAACGGTTGGTCGCTCTGGTGCTTATTGGTTTTGGCTGCTCTGGTCTCAGTCAGGCTCAGGTTTTGTTTCAGGAAGCGATTGATATTTCGCCGGAAGAATTGGAGCGAGTTTATACGAAGGGCCTTCAGTTTTTACAAAAGAACCAAGCTGAGGATGGATCATGGGCTGATCGACCCTATGGGAGCGAACCCGCCGCAGTTGGTTTAGCGTTGGTTTCGATGCTTGCTCACGGGGATGATCCCAACTTCGGTCCTTATGCCTCGTCGATCCGAAAAGGGCTGGATTTCATTCTTAAAGCCAGAAATGCCCAGACGGGTTACATCGGAAAAACCATGTATAACCATGGGTTCTCGACGCTCGCTTTGGCCGAAGCTTACGGCACGGTGCAGGATGTGCGATTAGGGCCAGCATTGGTCGGCGCAATCAAACTGATAGTGCAGTCTCAAGCCAAAAACCCGCAAGGTGCTTGGCGGTATTCTCCTGAGAGTCAGGACGCGGATACCACCGTCAGCGGTGCACAGATGGTCGCTCTCTTTGCCGCTCGCAACGCGGGTATCGCAGTTCCTGAGGAGGCGATACAGAAAGGATTGAAATATTTCGCTCGGTGCCAAACTACCGATGGCGGTTTTGGCTACACAACTTCGATTGGCCCGAACGGTACGCGAACCGCCATTGCGTGCCTTGTCTATGCTCTGGCCAAGGAAAAAAATAACCCCGTCTTTGAAAAAGGCTTTAAGTATTTGCAGAAGGCTCCTCCTGAAATCGGGTATCAGCAGTACTACCTCTATTACGCAGCCCAAGCATTCTTTCACGCGTCGCCGGCCGCTTGGCGCGACTGGAACCGCAAGAACTTAAAAACGCTAGCCGCCAGCCAAGGTGCCGATGGCCATTGGGAGGGCCAATTTGGTTCCAGTTTTTCCACCTCTGCTTCGCTCCTTTCGTTGGCGTTGAATTACCGGTTTTTGCCAATCTATGAGAGGTAAATCTGAACCCACCCAAATAGCTGGCGTGGCGATGTCTGTCATTGGGTTGTGGATTCTTTTAAATCTACAATTCGCAACCTCAGCGGAGTCTGCTGGGGAATTGCAGATGTTCGATGGCACTTCACTGAGTGGAGAGTTGGTGAGGCTCGAAACCGGGCAAGGCTTAGTTTGGAAATTTCCAGCGGCGAGGAACCCGCTGGTGCTACGACCCAAGAATTTGACCACCGTCAGACTGAAGGCGACTCAAGGTCCCCCAGAATCGTTCCGGCCTGTTTCAAAGCTTCGTTTCAAGAACGGAGATGAAATCCTCGGCAATTTAATTAGCATGGATGGTGGCAAGTTCGAGGTTGAGACTTGGTTCGCTGGCCGACTTAAAGGGCGTCAAGAAACCGTTGAAGCGATCGGTTTCTCGGCAAATGGATATCGCGTTTTGTTCGAAGGTCCCACCAGCTTGGATGGATGGACTGTCGGTAAGAATTCACGCCCTTGGAAATATCAAAATGGAGCGTTTGTCGCCAAAGGCCCAGATATTTTGGGGCGCGATTTTGGCCTCAAAACAAGCTCTAGTCTGGAGTTCGATCTTACATGGAGTGCCGCGTTCAGTTTGACCCTGACTCTTTACACGAAGACTGTGGATCGTTTTGACTACAGTGCGAGTGCTTACATTTTGTATATCAGCCAAGGCGGGTTGACGCTGCAGCGAGTGACAGCAGGCCAAGGAGCCGTCCTGCTCGGCAACGCACAAATCCCCAGCATGCTCACCAAAAGTTCTGTTCGCTTTGAGATACGGACCAACATCGAGGATGCTTCTATCGGCATCTTAGTTGATGGTGTGCCTGCAGGTCGTTGGAAGGACAATAGCGGATTTGCGGCGAAGGGTGGGGGACTCGTTTTTTATTCACAAACCGATGGTCCCGAACTCAAACTTTCGAATATGCGGTTGACTGCTTTGGACGGTCGATATGAACCCGAGATCAGCACGAATGCTCCGAGCACTAACGATGTGGTATTTCTTGCAAATCGGGATCGTGTCACAGGCAAAATTGAGGGCGTCCATGACGGAAAAATTAAAGTATTAACTCGTGCGACGCATTTAGAAATCCCCATGGAACGGGTTGTGCAATTAGTTTTAGCAAAGAGCGAGGCTGAACCTGTCACTCACGGACCTTGGATGGTTCGCGCAAAACTAATCGGTGGCGAAAATCTAATGCTGGATATTCAACAATTTCAAAACGGTCAATTGCGTGGATCGAACGCCAATTTTGGTAGCGTTGAGTTGATGACGAGTTCGGTGCGCCAACTTCAATTCAACCTTAACCGGCCTACTTCCGGCCCTAACGATTTGGGACTGGTTAGCCCTGAATCTCTTTCTATCGAGCAATAAATGAAAGCGCCCCCCCTCCATTTGCTCCGAACGTTTCGCTTCGGATTCATTATCGGATTTGGCGTCCTCGCTTGTGGATTTCTCTCAACAAGAATCTTCGCTGACACGGCAATATTTCGCAACGGAGACGTCCTCACAGGCGCGCTCCAAACGATCGAGAACGGAAAGGACGTGGTGTGGAAGCATCCGGACGCGATCGATGCCATCACTCTCGAGATAAAAGCCATCACTGAGATTCAATTGCCAACGCGTCGCCGCAATGAAATCACTGGTGGAACCCCTGCACGATTCGAACTTCGCGGCGGTGAGTCATTCGATGCAAACCTGATTTCGATGGATACCAACAAGGTTGCTGTTCTCTCACCCCACGCAGGTGCATTCGAATTTCCAGTCAGTTCGCTGCTCTCGCTGATTCCATCGCCGCAACGAAGAGCTGTTTTGTTTGAGGGACCCGAAAGTGCTGCAGGTTGGACGATGGGCAAGGTTCAAAACGCGGGTGTGGGTGAGGCGGGGGAGTGGAAATTCCACGATGGAGCGTTTTACGCCACTCAATCAGCTTCGGTTGCACGTGATGTCAATTTACCCAGTCGGGCCGCGATCCATTTTGACCTTCAATGGAAGGGTTATTTTCACCTCGCAGTCGCTTTAGCCACGGACTACTTGCAACCTGTGAACCTTGCAAATAAAGAGACAGAGCCAGATTTTGGCGGGTTTTATAGTCTTCAAATCAATAACTTTTCAGCCAACTTATTGCCCGTCAAAAAAAATGAACCGCTCCGGTTTCTAGGTCAAGTTGCCTTGCCGAATTTTGGACAAAGAAACTCGGCGCATGTCGATATTCGCGTGAATCGCGAAAAGAAACTCGTGGCGTTGCTCCTCGATGGAGTGGTGATCAAACAATGGATCGATACGGAGGCGTTTTCAGGAACCGGAGGCGGTATACGATTCGTCCACCAAGGGCAAGGCGTCGTCAGGTTGAGCGGACTGAAGGTCACGGAATGGGACGGGCAGTTCGAGGAACTCATCACGAACAGCCTCACTCTGAAACAGGATGCTGCCAAGTTGCGGAATGGCGACCGCATGACAGGGCTTATTGATGGAGTAAAGGATGGCAAGCTTGCCTTGATCACGAAGGGAACCCGCATAGAAGTTCCACTCGCTCGAGTGCTTCAGATCGAAATGGCTCGAACGAACCTCGCTTCGGCCTCATTGAAGGATGGCGAAGTGCGTGCTTATTTTGAGCAAGGGGGACATCTACGATTATCGGTGGAGAAACTGGACACCAATGGTTTGACGGCCCGAAGCACCGCTTTGGGGCTACTACATTTTCAGCCAAGCTCCTTCAACCGACTGCGATGGGCGGAGTCGGAAGCAGCCTCGCCCCCACAGAACTAAGCCCATCTCTGACCCTAAGCTCTTGTCGAAAGAGTTTTGTCTTTTTGCATGGAGCTTTTTTGACGTAATGTGAGTTTATGGAGCATCCACCAGAACCGCCTCGCCCCAAACGTCGTCTTCGTTACTCGGGAAAAAACCCAAGGAAATTCGAGGAGAAATACAAGGAGCACAATCCCCAGCTTTATCCGGAAACTGTTCAAAAAGTTTTGGCCTCTGGCAAAACACCAGCAGGCGCTCATCGCCCGATTTTGGTTCAGGAAATTCTACAGATTCTTCGACCCCAACGCGGTGAGGTCGTCGTTGATGCAACCCTCGGTTACGGTGGGCACTCGACCGAAATACTTCCACTTCTCCGACCGGGCGGTCGGTTGATCGGTTTAGATATTGACCCGCTGGAGCTGCCTAAAACAGAAGTTCGGCTGCGCGCCCTCGGTTTTGTTCCCGAGGAATTTACCGCTGTCCAAGCTAACTACGCCGCGTTCACGCAGGTGCTTAATTCGTTGCTTCTGCCCGGGGCAAATATCATTTTAGCTGACCTCGGAACCTCATCGATGCAACTGGATAATCCGGCACGCGGGTTATCCTTCAAGTCTGAAGGCCCTCTCGACTTGCGAATGAATCCCCAAAAGGGCTTACCCGCCTGGGAATTCATCGCCCATCTTGATCAAGATAAAATCATTGAACTTTTGATCGAAAACGCCGACGAACCTTTCGCCCGACTCATTGCCCCAGTGCTTGTCGAGGATCGCAAGCGAAACGGACTCCGCACCACCAGTCTCCTTGCAAATGCCGTCCGGCGTGGACTGCAATCGCTTCCAAAATCCTTGCAAGATCAAGAAGGCGATGCGTCAATTCGGCGGGTTTTTCAAGCCATCCGAATCGCGGTCAACCATGAGTTCGAGACTCTGGAAGCGTTCCTGAGAATTGTTCCGCAAGGACTGCTTCAGGGAGGACGGGTCGCGATCCTGACGTTTCACTCCGGTGAAGATCGTCGAGTGAAACGGGCGTTTCAAGAACACGCACGCGCTGGGATTTATCGCGAAATCAACGACGACGTTATTCGACCGTCGCCGGAGGAGATTCGCGCTAACCCACGCGCTTCAAGTGCCAAACTACGTTGGGCGATTAAGGCGTGATAAGATCGACGCTCAGCCTGAGTCGAGTTTCAGCTATTCGCTTTAAGAAAAGCTAGAATGTGATCCAACGCGTCCTCAACTCGAACCGCTTGAAGCAACCCTTTACGGGGTTTAATTTCTACTTCCCCCTTCGCCAGCGATTTTTCTCCAATGCCAATGCGGATGGGGAAACCGATGAGTTCAGAATCTTTAAACTTCACGCCGGGTCGATCGTCGCGATCATCTAGGATGACGTCGACACCGCGTTCAGTGAGTTCCTGATAAAGCTTCTCTGCAAGCAGCATCACCGGCCCTCCGGGAGTTACGGTGAGTGGAGTAATACAGACGGTGAATGGAGCCACACTTACTGGCCAAATAATCCCATCCTTATCATTCGATTGTTCGATCACGGCTTGCATCGTGCGGGTGACGCCAATGCCGTAACAACCCATGATCGCAGCTCGTTTTTCCCCAGCTTCATCGACAAATAATGCGCCGAGCGAGTCGCTATATTTCGTCCCCAGCTTGAACACATGTCCTACCTCGATGGCTCGACGAATTTTCAGCGGCGCTCCCGTCACTGGACACGCTTCTCCTGCGGCGACAAGTCGAAGATCATGCCACTTTGTCACTCGAATATCGCGGCTGATATTCACGTGGCGGAGGTGGAATCCGTCCTGATTGGCTCCCGTCGTCATCCCTGCCGCGTGTTGTAAAACCTCATCGGCAATCACGGTTAAATTCGACACGCCAACCGCCCCCAGACTTCCCGGGTGTGCTCCCAGCGCGGAGTAAATCTCTTCGGACGTTGCGGGTCGGATTTGGGTCCCTCCGGTCGCAGCGGCCAACTTCGTTTCGTTCAACTGATGATCCCCGCGCATCAGCACCAGAGTGAGCTTGGTGTCGATGAGGTAGATGAGTGTTTTAATCTGTTGATGCGCTGCCACGCCGTAAGGAACTTGGGCCAACGAATCAATTGTCAACACTCCAGGCGTCGCGAATTGTTCAACCGCAGCACCAGTATCTACTGTGTTAGTCGCGAGTGAGAGACGACTGGTTGCCTTTTCGATGTTCGCGGCGTACTCGCCCGATTCACAATAAACAATCTCGTTCTCGCCGGTTTCAGCCGGAACCATAAACTCATGCGAAAACTTTCCTCCGATGGCGCCTGTGTCCGCATCGACCGCCACTGTTTGCAACCCGCACCGTTGAAAAATTCGCGTGTAAGCCTGATACATCTTCTGGTAGCTCACCTGTGCTGCCTCGTCGCTCACATCGAAGCTGTAAGCGTCCTTCATGATAAACTCTTTTGCCCGCATCAGTCCAAAGCGGGGTCGGATTTCGTCGCGGAACTTGGTTTGAATTTGATAAAAATTCTTCGGCAACTGTCGGTAAGAACTGATTTCGCCAGCTACTAATGTTGTGATTACTTCCTCGTGTGTCGGACCTAAAACCCATTCCTTTTTGGAACGGTCTCGGGCCTTTAACAGCACATCCACCATGATGTCGTACCGTCCACTCTTTTGCCAAATTTCCGGTGGTTGTAATGCGGGCATCAGGACTTCTTGTGCTCCAGCGCGATTCATTTCCTCGCGAATAATATTCTCCACCTTTCGCAGCGTGCGCACGGCTAAGGGTAAAAATGTATACAATCCCGAAGTCAGCTTGCGGATCAAACCGGCGCGAAGCAAAAGTTTGTGCGACACAATCTCTGCATCGGAAGGTGTCTCCTTAAGGGTAGGAATCAATAAATGGGACCAGCGCATATGTTTAAGAAAATTAGGTGCGGTTACCCGAGTGATTGGTAACCGTCAGTGTTTTTAGAAAGTCGAAGCGTCCTTATTTAACACTGTTGATCAGAGGGCTGAGACCTTGGATGCGGACTTCCAGACGATCTCCTGAGACGATGGGCCCCACTCCCGAAGGAGTTCCGGTAATAATGACATCTCCGGGTAAAAGGGTCATGTTTGTCGAAATGAAGCTGACCAGTTCGTTACAATTAAAAATCAACTGGTTCGTATTTGAGTTTTGTCGAAGCTGACCATTTTGAAACTGTTGAATCTTCAAATCATTCGGGTCGAGCTTGGTTTCAATGTAAGGCCCGAGCGGTGTAAAAGTATCGAAGGACTTGGCGCGGGACCACTGACTCTCAGCGTTCTGGATCGTGCGATCACTGATGTCTTGTGCTGCAGTGTAACCCAGAATGTATCGAGAAGCAGCTGCAGGCGAGGTATTGCGAACGCGGCGGCCAATCACTATTGCAAGTTCCGCCTCAAAATCTGTTCGATGAGTAGGATAGGGAACCTCGATTTTTCCTCCATCCGCCAACACGGAAGTCGTCGCCTTAAACCAAAACAATGGTTCCTTGGGAAGTGGCTTTCCACTCTCGCGAGCGTGGTCAGAATAATTCAACCCAACGGCAATAATCTTGGAGGGTGTGACCGGCACCAGAGTTTTCACACCCTTGCTGGGCGTTGCTTTCCGGTCAAAGGAAGGGGAAGCAAAAACGTCCCCTTGAAGACGAAAAAGTTCTCCGTCAACGACCTTCGCATAGAAAATGTCGTCACCACGTTGAAATCTACCAATGGCGGCCATAGATGTCTTAAAACACCACAATACCGAAAGAAAAGGCTTTTTTTCAAGTTTTAAAACATCAATTTTTTACACCCCCCCCGGCCCGAATCAAAAATCGATCGTACATCTAACCGTGTCCCTCGTTCGGGCATGTGGTTGCGGCTGAGATTTTTCTGATAACTTTTGCTGTCCATTGTTCGCTTTTTACCGACCATTCTCAGAGTTGTCGGTGAATAACTCCGGATCGAACACGTCCATGTAACGTCGCCTAAATGAACTACTCTCGGATATCAAGAAGAGTGTGCCGAAGTTTGCCACTTTGGGTGGTTCTGCTTTGCGTGGGAATCACAACTTGGGCTGCTCCTCATCTGACAGTCAGTCCCGAGCGAATCGAGATCCGAGGAGGCGACAATCAACATGGCGTTCTCGTTCATCTAGTCGATTCTGATGGCCACGTTACCGATGTAACGACGAAAAGCAAATGGCTGAGTAGTAACCCAAAAATCGCGACGGTTGATCAAACAGGTCAAGTTTTCGCCCATGCGAACGGTCAAACGGAGATCAAAATTTCGTACGCGGGGAAGTCGATAAAACTGCCGGTTTTAACAGAAGGCACGACTCAACCTAGACTTCCATCCTTTCGACAGGATATTGAGCCTGTATTGACGAAGTCGGGCTGCAACCAAGGTGGGTGCCACGGGAAATTAGCCGGCCAAAACGGCTTCAGGCTCTCCCTGCGAGCCTTCGCGCCCGACTGGGATCACGATTGGTTAACTCATGAAGTGAGCGGCCGACGTATCAATTATGCCTTCCCGGAGGAGAGCCTGTTGCTGCAAAAGGCTGCTGGAGGAGTGCAGCACGAGGGTGGAACTCGGTTTCGGAAAGGTTCTCGATCCTACAGTTTGCTTGTCGATTGGATCGCGGCTCGAACACCCGCGCCTCTGAACGAGGAGCCAGAACTCGTGAAGTTGGATATTTTCCCGCATGAACGTGCGATGCGGCCCAGCCAGACTCAACAATTGTTGGTGCTTGCCAGTTATTCGGACGGCCGCGTGAGGGATGTGACTTGGTTGGCCCAATTCTTTTCTAACGACGAAGGAATGCTCAAGGTGAAACCCGATGGGCTTGTTAAAGCCCTGCGGGCGGGCGAGAGCTCGGTGCGCATCCACTTTCAAGGGTTGGTAGAGGTTGCTCATTTTACGACCCCGTACAAACAATCTGTGTCGGGGATTGATTTTGCTAAGGCAGGAAATCTTTTGGATAAACCTATTTTTTCGAAATTAAAGGCTCTGCATCTCGCACCTTCGCCCGAGTGTGATGATCAGACCTTCATTCGTCGTGCATTTATCGATGCTATCGGAGTATTGCCGACACCGGCCGAGGTAGACGCATTTCTGGCGGATAAGCACCGAGACAAACGTTCGCGGCTAGTGGATACGATTCTAGCCCGACCCGAGTGGGTGGATTATTGGGCTCTACAGCTCGCGGATCTACTCCAAAATCGGAAAGAGCGCGATCACGATGTGCGCGGAATCAAAGGCGTTCGGTCTTTCCACTCGTGGGTGAGGGATCAACTCGCTGGAGACCATGGATGGGACAAGATTGCTTCGAACATTCTATTGGCTCGAGGTGATTCCGTTTCTAGTCCTCAAGTAGGCTACTTTATCACGCTGATGGGCGAGAAATCGAATGTCGAGGAAAGTGAACTTCCCGATAGCGTCGCGCAGGCATTCCTCGGCACTCGGGTCGGATGCGCTCGATGCCATAATCATCCGCTTGAACGGTTCACGCAGGACGATTTTTATCATTTTTCGGCTTATTTTTCTAAAGTGTCATTGCAACGAGAAAGCTCCGAAAAAGCCCCAAGCATCTTGCACGTCGCAAGCCGCGAGCAGCGTGACCGTGAACGTCGTTCGACTGAACTTCAGCTACGTGTTGAGAACACGGAACATGTGGTCGCCGCTTATGGGCAGGAACCTGGAGGCGAAGAACCCGCTCGGCGTTTGGTTGAGGAGCGGAAAGAGTTGAAAGACGCTTTGAAACGGGTGGAGGAAGAAAAGTCCAAGCAACCATCGGTCAACCAACCTCGCACAGGGAAATCAATGGCTCCCCGGGGACTTGATCGGGCGGTTTGGCAGCACGAACCTGGGCGTGATCCCCGTGAACAGTTCGTGGAGACCATGCTCAAGAGCAGCCAATTCAGTGGCGCGATGGTGAACCGGTTATGGAAACATTTTTTCAGTGTCGGCCTTGTCGAACCCGTGGATGATCTGCGCGCCAGTAACCCGCCTTCCAATGCGGAGCTTTGGACTGTGTTGAATCGCGAGTTCGTGGCTCAACGGTTTGATTTTCGCCATGTGATGAGGCTCATCATGACCTCTCGTGCTTACCAGCTCAGTTCCACAACGCATAAAGGTAATGAAGTCGATGCTCGGTTTTACTCACACTACTATGCGCGGCGATTGCCTGCCGAGGTTCTGCTCGACGCCATCGCGACTGGCACAGGGACACCTACTAAGTTCGATGGCCACCCGGTTGGAGTGAGAGCTGTCCAAGTCCCCGAACCAAACCTCGACAGCTATTTTCTGACCCTTTTTGGCCGGAGTGCTCGCGTGAGTGCTTGTGCGTGCGAGCGTGCCGGCGAAGTCACGTTGCCTCAATTATTGCACCTCCAAAATGGGGAGGATTTGCAAAAGCAGATGAACAATCCATCAGGACGTTTGGCCGGACTGATTAAGAAAACCAATGATCACGAGGTTATCATACCGCTCTTCCTTGCAACCGTGAGTCGTTATCCTACGGAGCGCGAACTCTTGACGATCTCGAAATCGTTCTCCAGTGAGCAGCGAGGGGAGGGGTTTCGTGACCTGCTCTGGGCCCTCTTAAATTCCAAAGAATTTACATTTAACCACTAACGTCCATGATCTCAGTTGCCACTACTACCACTCGCCAGAGCTTCTGCAACGGCCTTTCGCGTCGTGATTTTCTCCGGATCGGAACGCTGGCGCCGCTCGGCTTATCTCTGCCACAGCTGCTGGCAATGGAAAAGGAATCTGCGGTCAGGTCGGGTAACCGTGCCAAGTCCGTCATTATGGTTTACCTCGGCGGCGGATTGTCTCACCACGATTCGTTTGATCCCAAGCCGGAAGCTGTCGAGGAAATCCGAGGCAAATATGGAACCATTCCTACCCGAGTGCCCGGATTGCGAGTGACTGAACTGCTGCCAAAAATGGCCGCACAAATGGATAAGGTAACATTGATCCGATCGGGCACCCATGAAAACGATCATCATGAAACCGCCACCAATTGGGTGCTGTCGGGTCGATTCGGGTCGGCTTTTGGTGATCATCCTGCCATGGGTGCTGTGGTCGCCCATCAGACGGGTTTTTCCGGATTGGTTCCGCCTTATGTGGCAGTGCCTAAGAACCCATCCTTCACCTGGGAACTCGGACGCAGCGCGTGGTTAGGCGGGCGTTATGAATCTTTCAAATGTGGTAACCCTAACGATTCCAATTTTAGGGTGCGCGACCTTTCCCAAGAGAAGGGAATCGGCTCTCAATCCATCGAACGTCGTCGGACTTTGCTTCAAGCGATCGATTCTCTTGCCGCCCAGATTAAAGGGAATGATCAGATTGCAACCTACGATGAATTTGGACAAAAAGCTGCGGAGATGGTTCTGTCACCCAAGGCACAATCTGCATTCGACGTCACTCAGGAGGAAGCAACACTGCGCGATGAGTACGGTCGCACTGAATTTGGTCAAAGCTGCCTAATGGCCCGCCGCTTGGTTGAGGCTGGGGTCAGGTTTGTGACGGTCAATTATTCTGGCTGGGATCACCACGCCAAGATTTTCTCGAGTCTCGACAAGAAATTGCCGGAATTTGATAAAGGTCTTGCCGCGCTCATCCGTGATCTGCACGACCGTGGCACTCTCAAGGAAACTTTGGTTGTGGCCATGGGCGAGTTCGGGCGAACCCCAAAGTTGAACAAAGATGCTGGCCGAGATCATTGGGGCCGTGCCGGTTCCTTAATATTTGCGGGTGCCGGAGTTGCTGCCGGTCAGGTTTTGGGTGCGACGGATAAGAATGGTGCTTTTGTGACGGATCGTCCGGTGCGCCCTGCGGATGTTTGTTGGACGATCTACGATGCATTAGGAATTGATCCCGCTAAAATGCTCCTGATGCCCGATGGCCGCCCTACGCACATCCTCGGGGAAGGTTCTATCATCAAGGGCCTTTACGCATGATGTTTTCGCGGAAGCGAAACTGGTTTTTGGTTACTCGAAAAAGCAATTGATTCATGGCTTTCCTTCGGCGTGTTTCACAATTGGCATTCCTCGTTCTCACGATTCCGTTTTGCACGTTGGGTGCGGAACCGGAAGGGGATGGCCCCCGTATTTGTGTCATGGCTCCTGTGGGGATCGTGATCGGAAGCAACACCACCGTGAGCATTCGCGGGCTAAAACTTGCCGATGCAACGGAGGTATTCTTTCGGACTCCAACACAGTCCATCAACGCCAAGATCAAAGAAAAAAAGACCGTAGAATTGCCGACAGGTTTGGTTGCGAAAGACGTGGGAGACTCCCTGGTCATCGCTGAGGTTGCGGTGCCCTCGGGTTTGGTTGATTCTCAAATGATGGTTAGTGTTGTTACATCGGCGGGAATCACTCGATCGTTCGCGGTGCAACTTGTGGAGGCTGGTTTGTTCATGCCGGAAGGAGGGGCCAATAACGGTTTCCTAGAAGCCCAGCCTATCGCGTTTGGAAAAAGAGTTTTCGGAACTATTACTCCCGACCGCGACGTGGACGTTTTTGCGATTACTGGTCACGCTAAAAAAAATCTAGTGGCTGAAGTCAGGGCAATGCAGGCCGGTTCCTTACTCGATGGAGTGTTGACGCTTTACGATGCGAAGGGAAGGGTGCTCGCGACTCATGACGACCGTGCCAACACGAGGGATCCCCAACTTCGTTTCACGTTTCCTGTCGATGGAACTTATTTTCTAGCGTTACAGGATGCGAACGACCGTGGCACTGCATGGCACGGTTATGAACTCCGTGTTCAGGAGGAACCTTGAGATATATCCTCAATTATTTCCGGTGGATCCCTTGTGGATTATTAATTTACACCATCGCTTCGGCTCTCGTGGTGTTAACCCGAGCTGCACCAACGCAGGAAGCCAAGGTGAGTTTTACCAAAGAACTCATCCCGTTGTTTCGTCGATCCTGCATGGGTTGTCATCAACCCGCGAAAGCGAAAGGCGGGCTCGACCTCACGACGTATACCGCACTATTGAAAGGCGGCAAACATGCTCCGGCGCTGGTGCCAAAAGATGCCAAAGTGAGCCGGTTGATCAAAGAGATTTCTGGTGAAGAGCCCTCGATGCCCGAGGAAGGTGAACCGCTCACCACTGTCGAAGTGGCACTCGTCTCACGTTGGATAACCGAAGGCGCGATTGACGATACTCCACCTGGCGGATTTGTTCACCGGTTGGCTGCCCCACCTGTTTACCCTGCATTACCTGCCATCTCTGCGCTCGCTTGGTCTCCCCAGGGCACAGTTCTCGCCGTGGCAGGGTGGCATGAGGTGATTCTTTATTCCGGTGCGAGTAACACCATTCTCGCTCGCCTCGTCGGGGATTCTCCGCGCATCGAATCGATCGCGTTTTCTCCAGATGGAACTCGCTTGGCTGTTGCGGGGGGAGCTCCCTCAGAATATGGCGAAGTACAAATCTGGGATACGACCAATTACAAATGCTTGCAATCGATCAAGACGACGGCGGATGTGGTTTTCGGAGTGTCATGGTCTCCCAACAGTCAGCGGGTCGCCATTGGTTGCGCGGATAAAATGGCTCGAGTTTTCAGCGTCGCCGATGGGGTTGAAATCATGAAGTGCGACAACCACATCGATTGGGTTTTCGCAACCGCATGGAGCCAAGACGGAGCCAGGCTCGTCACGGCTAGTCGCGACCGTGCTCTCAAACTGATTGATGTCGCTAGTGGACACCTCGTCGATGATGTCAACCGGCAGGGGGATCCGTTGATTTCGCTCGCTCGTCACCCGACCGAAAATCTCGTCGTTTGCGGGAACACTACAGGGTCTCCAAGAGTTTATCGGATGGAACCTCGGGGTGGACGATTAGCTGAGGGCGATGATAAGGAGAACAGTTTCGTGCGCGAACTCCAACGGCTTCCAGGTGCTCTCCAAACTCTTGCATGGAGCGGGGATGGTCGATGGATTGCTGCGGGGAGCTCCGGTGCCGCAGTGTGGGTTTTTAATGCCGCAGATGGGGGACGCAAGGTGAGTCTCAAGTGGACAGGCGGCCCAGTCTTTGCTGTTGCTTTTCAGCCATCCGGCGAGGTGTTGGCTGCCGGAGGTTCGGATGGCAAGATCCGGTTTTTTGATTTCGCTAAGGATAAACTGTTGCGCGAAATGGATGGGGTGCCTCTCACTGGGGCTGCAGTATCCCCGACTCGCTAACAGATCACGTTCCTCAGCTTGAGTGGAGCGCGTTCCATGCCGCACCGATGGCACCCGCAAACTCGCCAAGGCGTGCTGGCTTGATCCCCACACGGTGACCACCCGCCGCCCATTCAATCGGGCGTAGAGCCGTTTCAAGTGGATCAAAAAGCGAACGTCCGGCTCCAGCAATCCCACCGCCGATGAGCACCGTTTCAGGATCCAAGATATTAATAAAAGAGGTAACGGCGCGGGCGAGGCATTCGATGGAATGGAGCCAAACCTTGGCCGCGAACGGATCACCGGCTTCATAAGCTTTTACCAGATCATGTGTGTTAAGGAACCGACCCTCTGACCGTTGGCCGATACTGTAGTTGCCGATCTCATACTCAAGTCCACCCGGGCAGTTGGTGGTGTTCAACGGCAGATTCGCCG
>Ga0114966_10000745_pt1 | contig 31118 bp, 16 predicted proteins | sample M_130207_XF_Meta_FD_87029 | JGI IMG/M metagenome (GOLD analysis project Ga0114966, IMG submission 87029) | Freshwater microbial communities from Lake Montjoie, Canada to study carbon cycling - M_130207_XF_MetaG | ecosystem: Environmental > Aquatic > Freshwater > Lake | place: Lake Montjoie... | reverse complement strand
TATTAAGTATTTTAAAATTAAATTATTTTGGTTTTAATAATTAGTCAACATAAATTATTATATATATCTAAAAATATGTTTTATCTCCATTAAGGAGGCAAATCCTTAAGTTTACAGCATTGGTAGGAAACCTAGGTTCCTCACTATAAACAATATAAAACAATTACTATAATAAAGTAAATAAAGCAATAAATGTCATTTTATAATGAAATAATACCAAATTTATTTTTAGGTAGTGTAGAAGCATCCAAAGATTATGATTTTATTTTTAATAAAAATATATCCGTTATTATAAATTGTTCAAAAGACCTTAAAAATGAATATCAGTTAAATTTATTGAAACCAATTGAAGAAGCTCCATTTGAAATTCAAGAATGGTTATATAATCATTCTTATTATATAAAATATTATAGAATACCTGTTGATGATAATGGAAAAGATATAGAAATTCAAAATTTTTATAAATATACAATGGAAATATTACATTTAATAATAAATGAATATAAGAAAGGTAAAAATATTTTAGTACATTGTTTAGCAGGTAATCAACGTAGTGCGGCTTTTGTTGTTGCATTTTTAATGTTTTATAAAAATATTCGTTTGGAAGATAGTGTAAAATATGTATTAGAAAAAAAACCAAATGTTTTCTTTTTTGGACAAACAATAAATTTTAAAAATGCTCTTGAAAAGATGTAAGAGTAAGAAACTACGTTTTATAATTTTCATATTTAATTATCAGAACAAAATTATAAAATAAATATATATTTATTTTATATGAAAAGAAATAATAAAAAAAATAATAAAAGAAATAATATTAAAAATATATACTATTCATTTTTAATTATTATTTTATCAGTGCTTTTTTTACAATTATTTGTAACATATTTTTTAACGAATACGAAAGAATTCTCATTTAGAGCTTTTATAAGAAATCAATCCATTGCATTATCAATATATTTAACAATAATATATAAAAATGGATTTTTTATATTAATACCGTTTATAATAGAAATTATATTAGAATATCTTAAATATAATGGATTTCATATGGAGAAATATATGTCAACAAAATATCAATATAATGATTATTGGAGAGAAATAAATAAAAATAATCCTATATTTAGTAATTTTTCAGAAGGAAATTATGACAATATAATTGGATTTAATACAAGAGATCATTCACAAGAAAATATTAAAAAAATATTAGATTGGTCGGTTAATACATATAATTATTCATTACAAAATAAACCTTCTTATTTAATAGATATAAATGGTAAAAAACATAATGGTGAAGAATTAAAAAAAATAACAGATGACAATAAATTTAAATTGATATGTGAAACATGTAAAATAAAAGGTGGTATGAGAATATTAGAAATTGGATTTGGAGAAGGTGATTTTATGTTATATTTAAGGAAACATTATAATATAAATCCTATTGGAGTATCAATATCATCTGAACAAGTAGATTTAGTAAAAAGTCGAGGATTTACTGCATATTGTATGAATTCTTGGAATATGACAAAAGAAGTATTAGGTACATATGATTTAATTTTACAATGTGGTAATTTAGAATATATTAAATGTACTGGTGAATCAGAAGATGTTTATACTAAATTTTGTAATATTATATATCAATTATTAAATCCAAATGGTAAATATTTTATTACTTGTATACATTTTAATGAAAAATTTAAAATGAAAACTACGTATGATATAATAAATTGTTATTTATTATGGAGTGGTAATGATGGTAGCTATCCATATGGAAAATATGGATTTTCAAAACATGCAAATAATATTGGATTAAAAACGATTCATCAAGAAGATAGAACAAATGATTATTTTATAACAACTGTTATATTTATGTCATATTTACAATGTATGAAAAATAATGAATGTACAAATTCTATTTCATTTATGGGAGTTTTAGATGCAATTGTTAAAACTATTGCAGATCCATATTATATACATACATATTTATGTTATAGTCCAAGAAAAGACTTTTATTGGTTACCATGGCAATGGGAGTTTATTCCTCAATATATAAATAATGAATGGATAACACCAGTTACTTTACAATATATATTATTTCAAAAATAAAATATTATAATATAATTATATCATTATATATTATATAATATGGCATTTCGTGTTTCAAAAATTGATAGAAAATTAATTTTTAAAGATTTAGGTGGATATGAAACACGAAATCCTTCAACATTTTGGTGCATTCAAAAAGCAGATGAAAAATATAATTGGAATGATTTTAATGAAATTGTAATACATACAGGAGATTATGAAGAACATATAAATAATTATACTTATAGCAAAACAGATAGTTATAATAATTTAATTCCTTGTTTTAACTTTCATTCTTGGCCACAAGTAGGTATAAACGACTATGAAAAATTTGTTAAAGAAATAGATAATGCTGGATTAAATAATTATGAAATAAATAAAGTTGGTTGGATAGGAAATATAAATACAAATATTATGAGAAAAAAATTATTAGAAATAGGTGATAACAATAAAGATATATTTGATATTTTTGATATGCAATGGATAAACTCTGGAAATACGATTCTTGATAGTACTAAGTATATATCCACCCCTGAATTAGTAAAAAAATATTCTATTTTAATTGATATTGAAGGACATGGATATTCTGGACGACTTAAACATTTACTTTGGTCACATAGACCTTTATTACTTGTAGATAGACCACATAAAGAATTTTTCTTTGAATATTTAAAAGAATGGCAACATTATATTCCTGTAAAAAGAGACTTATCAGATTTAATTGAAAAAACTAGATGGTGTTTAGATAACTATGATAAAGCATTAATTATTGCAGAAAATGCTTTTCAATTTAGTAAATTATATTTAACTCGTGATGCTTGTTATGATAAATGGAATAATATTATATGTAATTTATAAAATATGCGTTTTATACAAATTAAGATCAATACAATCAATATTTTCTTTATTACAACATTTTTTATTTCTATATGTTTTAGATAAAAGTACTTTATTTTTATCAACTTAAATACCATCTGTTCTAATTTTATAGTCAAAAAAAAATCTATTCCATAATTCAAAATTTCGATAATTTAAAATATCCTGTTGTTGATTCGTCTCCTAAAAATAATATTAGTTCTTATAATAAAACATTAAATAATCAAATTTATTTTTCCTCATTTTTCAAGTGTACTAAAAAATATTGAGTATTAGATTTAAGTTCATAAAATATACTATTTTCTTCAAAGGATGTTTTATTAGGAAAAAGTTTAATTTTTTATTGTTTAATCCAATTATGATATATAAGATTACTAGTATATTCATCAAAAGAAATTAAATCTTTTTTGACTTTACTAATTTCATTATATAATTGTTTATGTAATAATCATTTGTAAAATAGATTTTATAATAAATATTCAATTATGAACCAATACTTATTTCATATTTATTGAAATAAAATCTTTAAAAAAATGCGTTTAAATTTTATAAAAATATATATTTATTATATTTTTATCAAAAATATAAATTATATCACATATAAAAAATAATTATATATAATATATTAATATAAATGATTATTGATCCATGGGATAACAAGGAATTAATATTACAAGAAGGTATTAATTTAATAAAAGGAGTTTATACAAAAAAAAATAAAGATAATATAAGTAGTATTAGACATATTATAGAATTTAATTATTATTATGATCCATTACAAAAATATTATATTTTATGCACTATTAATAAAACGAATGATTATAATAATATAGAATTAAAATTATTTGAAGATATTGCTATAATAGAAAATATTTCAAAATCAGAATTATATAGAGGTTCTGAATATATGTTATTAGCACTTCAAATAATTTTTAAATTAAATTATAAAAAATCAGAATTAACTGATATGGCATATTTTAAATGTAATAGAAAAATTAATTTTTTTTCAGATACTAATAATGTAGTTTTAAATGATATGGAAATTTATAATAAATTAATTTATTTGTTTAAATATGAAAAAACTTTTTATATGTTTTTTGGATATATTCCTGTTATTTATGAAGATGAATTAATAAAATATGATTTTAAGAATATTATTATTTATAATAATAAAAATAATGAATTTAATAATTTTAAAGATAAAAAATTAATAAATTTATCAAATACAATTAATAAATTATTAAATGATTTAAAAAAAATAACATGGAATGACATAAATTTATATTTAGATGAAATTAATAATATTTTAAATACAAATAAATTAAAAAATACAAATAAAATATTTAATTTTAGAATATATAATTATAATAAATGGAAAAAATATTGGTTAAATATTCATAAGTCTTGGAATATATTTTATTTAAAATTTAGTAATGATGTAGATACTCCATTTCAAGCTTTTTCTTCATTTAATAAAGAAGAATGTAATATATTTATTAATTGGTTAGAATTATATTCATTTTCAGTTGAACAAACAATACCATATGATTCATCAATATTTAATAATAATATAAATAATAATTTAAAAATATTAGCAGGAATGAATGATTTCAAAACATTAAAAATAATATTAAATAAATGTAATTGGATAAATAATAATATTATTAGACAACCATTAAATTCAATATTTATTAAATAAGTAATAAAAAAATATTTATAATATCGTGTATTTTAACATTAATTTTAATAATACCATAATTTATAAAATAATTCTCTTAAATTGAACTTTACAGAAAATTATTTTACAATAATTTTAATAATAGTATATTTTATAAATTTATGCAGATAAATATATTTTTAATTATTTAATATAATAAAATTAAGATTAAAGTACGCTTTTAATAGAATATAGTGAAGAAACCTATATTTTTCCGATACATACCTTTCTATTTTTAAGCTATTTTGTATAAATAGTTATGTTTAATTGATATAATTTTAAATATATTTTTTATAAAAAATATATTTAGTAGAAATTTTTTTGAGATGATTATATATATGCATTCTTTATTTAATTCAAATTATGGATATATTACACATTATTATAATTTTTTTATGGAGTATTAGTACCTATAATATTAGAAGTAATCAAAGATGAAAATAAGTGTTTTTATACAATACAAAATTTTGGTCGAATGACATGAATATTATATAAAATACCATCTTTAAATATAGTTCATAAATATATGAATAATATAAAAAATAATAATTGGTTTATTCCTATAAAGGCATATGATACATTTAAAAGTAAGTTTTTATATGATGGAAAAATATTTTAACATCTTCTATAAATAAGAGTAATAATATAACCTTCTATTTATCTCTATTTTTTTATCATTTTTATAGGAGAAAAAAGATTACAAAGTGTTCTTTTATCTTAATTTAAGATATTATAAATTGTCTTTAAATATATTTAAAAATATAAATTTATATTAAATTATCCATTTTAAAATTTAACACAATTTTAAAATGGATAATAATAATTTGGCACATTATTTATAAATGAATATTGCCAACTAAATGATATGTTACATTAATTCTAACAGAATATTCATTTTACTTTATATCCGATTTGAACATTATAAATATTATAAATTGATAATGAAATAAATATGATACATAGTTTGTTAAACTATTATTAACCATTAATGTATATTTTTTTTAAATATATAGTGATGAAACCTAGATTTCCTACATATACCTTCCTATTTTTATAAGTATTTAATATAAATAGTTATATTTAATCAATATAATTTTAAATATAATTTTAAATATATTTTTTTATAAAAAAATATATTTTAGTATAAATTTTTTATATGATGCATGACTATATATATTAAAAATGAACTTACTATATTGTATCTTTGCATTCTTTACATTGTGATTTTATTCTTTTATGTTCACAAATGGATGAACTTCTACATTCTTTACATTGTGATTTTATTCTTTTATGTTCACAAATAGATGAACCTCCGCATTCTTTACATTGTGATTTTATTCTTTTATGCTCACAAATGGATGAACCTCCGCATTCTTTACATTGTGATTTTATTCTTTTATGTTCACAAATAGATGAACCTCCGCATTCTTTACATATTGATCTTATTCTATTATGTTCACAAATAGATGACCCTCCGCATTCTTTACATTGTGATTTTATTCTTTTATGTTCACAAATAGATGAACCTCCGCATTCTTTACATATTGTTCTTCTTCTATTATGTTCACAAAATGATGAACCTCCACATTCTTTACATTGTGATCTTTTTTTATTATGTTCACAAAATGATGAACCACCACATTCTTTACATTGTGATCTTAATCTATTATGATCACAAATGGATGAACCTCCACATTCTTTACATTGTGATCTTAATCTATTATGATCACAAATGAATGAACCTCCGCATTCTTTACATTGTGATTTTATTCTTTTATGTTCACAAATGGATGAACCTCCGCATTCTTTACATTGTGATTTTATTCTTTTATGAACACAAATGGATGAACCTCCGCATTCTTTACATATTGTTCTGAGTTTATTATGTTCGCAAATAGATGAACCTCCGCATTCTTTACATTTTGTTCTGAGTTTATTATGTTCGCATAAGGATGAACCTCCACATTCTTTACATATTGTTCTGAGTTTATTATGTTCGCATAACGATGAACCTCCACATTCTTTACATCTTGTTCTGAGTTTATTATGTTCGCATAACGATGCACCTCCACATTCTTTACATATTGATCTTATTCTATAATGTTCACATAACGATGAACCTCCACATTCTTTACATATTGATTTTTGTCTATTATGTTCACAAATAGATGAACCTCCACATTCTTTACATATTGATTTTTTTCTATTATGTTCACAAATGGATGTACCTCCACATTCTATACATATTGATCTTACTTTATTATGTTCACATATGGATGAACCTCCACATTCTTTACATATTGATTTTTGTCTATTATGTTCACATATAGCTGAACCACCGCATTCTTTACATATTGATTTTTGTCTATTATGTTCACATAATGATGAACCTCCACATTCTTTACAATTATATTTATTTTTATTATGTAGGCAAATATATTTTGATTTTAATTTTAATTTTTTTTCTATTACTACACATAATTTTATTTCTTCTATATATTTATTGTCATTTATAATTTCTTTTAAATTATTAGAATTAATATTTTTTAATAATTCTGTTTCCATTATTATTTTTTAATAATTATAATTTCTAATATTTATAAATTTCATTTTTTTAATTTTTTTAAATAATTATTATTGAAGATAAAATTATAAAAATGTTGGTTATTTATGAGTACATATAAAAAATTATATCTTTAAAATATGTAAATTTTTTAATGATACTATGCATGAATATATTAGAAGTTTACCAACATATGATATAATATTGATAGAACGAAATTATGAGAAAACATATTCATGTGAAATAGATAATAAAATAAAATTGAATAGGTTTACAGAAAAAAGATTATCATCCGGTAAAGGGAGGAGATATATAAAGAATCATAAAGAAGTGAAAACATATTTGGAAAAGAAATATTCAAATAAATTTAAAAATTTTATATTAGAAAAAGTAAATATATATTATCAATATTTAATATTTTCAAAAGCAAAGGTAATAATAGCACAACATGGGGCTGTTTTATCAAATATAATATTTATGGAATCAAAAAAATCTACAGTAATAGAAATACAAGATTTAAATTATTTAAAGAAAGAGGGTGAAGATACATTTCAAAATATGTGTAAAGTATTTAATATAAATTATCAGATGTATGAATCTAAGACACAATCACCAATAATATCATTAAAAAAATTAGAAGAGTTATTAAATAATATAAATATTTAAAAAAATAATAAAAGAAATGATTTATAAAATTTATTTACAATAATTTGTTTATTATATTTTTTATAAAATTTTTATCTTATAAATAATATATATAATTTATACATTGCATTAATTTTAATTTAACATATAAATATACATATTAAAAATGAATTTACTATATTATATCTTTGCATTCTTTACAAGTTGTTCTTCTTCTATTATGTTCGCATATTGATGAACCTCCGCATTCTTTACAAGTTGATTTTATTCTATTATGTTCACAAATGGATGAACCTCCACATTCTTTACATGTTGATTTCATTCTTTTATGTTCACATATCGAAGAACCTCCACATTCTTTACATTGTGATCTTCTTCTATTATGTTCACAAATGGATGAACCTCCACATTCTTTACATATTGATCTTATTTTATTATGTTCGCATAACGATGAACCTCCACATTCTTTACATCTTGTTCTGATTCTATTATGTTCGCATAACGATGCACCTCCACATTCTTTACAAGTTGATTTTATTCTTTTATGTTCACAAATAGATGAACCTCCACATTCTTTACATTGTGATTTTATTCTTTTATGTTCACAAATGGATGAACCTCCACATTCTATACATTTATATTTCATTCTATTATGTTTACAAATGGATGTACCTCCACATTCTTTACATATTGATTTTATTCTATTATGTTCACAAATGGATGAACCTCCACATTCTTTACATATTGATCTTATTCTCTTATGTTCGCATAACGATGAACCTCCACATTCTTTACATTGTAATTTTATTCTTTTATGTTCGCAAATAGATGCACCTCCACATTCTTTACATATTGATTTTATTCTCTTATGTTCGCATAACGATGCACCTCCACATTCTTTACATTGTAATTTTATTCTTTTATGTTCGCAAATGGATGTACCTCCACATTCTTTACATTTTGATTTTTGTCTATTATGTTCGCATAACGATGCACCTCCACATTCTTTACATATTGATCTTATTCTATTATGTTCGCAAATAGACTTACCTCCACATTCTTTACATATTGATCTTATTCTATTATGTACACAAATGGATGTACCTCCACATTCTTTACATATTGATCTTATTCTATTATGTACACAAATGGACGAACCTCCACATTCTTTACATATTGATTTTTGTCTATTATGTTCACAAATAGATGAACCTTTACATTCTTTACATATTGTTTTTTTTCTATTATGTTCACAAATGGATGTACCTCCACATTCTATACATATTGATCTTACTTTATTATGTTCACATATTGATGAACCTCCACATTCTTTACATATTGATTTTTGTCTATTATGCTCACAAAAAACAGAACCACCACATTCTTTACATTTTGATTTTATTTTATTATGTTCGCATATTGATGCACCACCACATTCTTTACATATTGTTCTTATTTTATTATGTTCACAGATGGATGAACCACCACATTCTTTACATATTGATTTTTGTCTATTATGTTCGCATAAAGATGAACCACCACATTCTTTACATTTTGATTTTATTTTATTATGTTCGCATATGGATGCACCACCGCATTCTTTACATATTGTTCTTATTTTATTATGTTCACAGATGGATGAACCACCACATTCTTTACATATTGATTTTTGTCTATTATGTTCGCATATAGATGAACCACCACATTCTTTACATTTTGATTTTTGTCTATTATGTTCGCATAAAGATGAACCACCGCATTCTTTACATTTTGATTTTTGTCTATTATGTTCACAGAAAGCAGAACTACCACATTCTTTACATGTAAATTTTATTATATTATGAATACATAGTGTTGATAATCTACATTCTTTACAATTATATTTATATTTATTATGTATGCAAATATATTTTGATTTTAATTTTTTTTCTATTACTACACATAATTTTATATCTTCTATATATTCATTGTTATTTATAACTTCTTTTAAACTATTATTATTGATATTTTCAAATAATTCAATTTCCATTATTATTTTTTAATAATTATAATTTTTAATATTTATAAATTTCATTTTTTTTTAAATTATTTAAAATTATAAAAAATTTGTTTATAGTGAGAAAACCTAGGTTTCCTACACATACCTTCTTATTTTTAAGAATTTTTTTTAAATATATTTTTTATAAAAAAATATATTTAGTATAATTTTATTTTCTCTTGTTAATTTATTATACTTAATGTATAATTTTCATTAAGACTTTCATGAAAATATCATTAAAATAATTTTGGAAATCTATCTTTCATTTCATTCCATAATCTTAATTTTTCAGAACTTTCATTTCGTTCTTCTTCAACATTTTTATTTCTTTCATCCACTTTTAGTTTAATTTTATCATATTGAAGTTTATCTTTTTTATTCAATTCTGAATAATTTTTTGATAATATTTCATTATCACTTTGTATTTCAATATTATATTTATCTAATCTTTTTTGATGTTTTTCTTTTTCAGATGGTGATAATTTTGAAATATCAATATCTGGAATTACAGTTGAAAAATTTATTTTTGAATATTGAACTTGATTTGATTTCCAAACTCCAAGAGATTTTAAAGATTCATATATTTCTTTTTTTGATTCATCATTATCTGGATTTTTAAATTTTTCTTTTGGTAATTGATTATTTTTTTCAATATATTGAACAAATTGTTCATATTTATCCATCCATAATTCAAAATTAGATACTTTTGAAAATAAATTTTTATATGTAAATAATAATTTTTCAAAATTTACTCTTTTATTATTATCATTTTCAAATTTATTTTTATTATATATTTTCTCTTGTGTTTTTAACCAAATTCTTAAATCATATTCTTCTTTTTTACTTTTATTTTCATAAGGTAATCTAGTATTTTTTTCAATAAAAATTATTACCAAATTTAATTTATCATTCCATATATTTATTTTTTCATCAAATAAATTACTATATTTAGTCTTAAAATCATTCCATTCATTACGAATGATAGGATCTTTCATTGCTTTTTCATTTTTAACATATTCATCATTATTTCTAACAATCCATTTTGCTAATGATATATCTTCATGATCTTCTGTAGATGCCTGAGATGGTAATCTATTATTATTTGTAATAAATTGTTCTAGATCTTCTAATCTTTTAGACCAAATTTCATTCGGAAGAACAAATAAAGATTTATTTTCTGAAACAAAATCTTTCCAAAGTTTTTGAATTTCAAGTAGTTTCATTATATTTTGATTATTTTTAAAATCATATAATTGATTTTTTAAAAATGAACCTACTTTTTTTTCAAATATATCTTGACTTTTTTCAACAGGTCTTATATTATATTTTTTAATAAATTCTTTTAATTCTTCTAAGTTTTTCTTCCAAGAATCAATACCATAACCAAACTTTCGAATAGAAACAATAACATCATCTAGTTTTTTATATAAACCTTCATAATCTTTTTTATTTCTTTCTAATATTCCTCCTTTATTTCCATCTATATTCATAATACAAACTTTATCTTCTCTAAAAGATTCATCAAATTCTTTTAATTGTGATATAAATACACTTATTTCATTATATTCATCACACCATAAAAAAACTTTTGATATTTTATGAATATTATTTTTATCTTTTCGATTTGCACGAGATAATCTCTGAATATTACGAATTTTACTTTCACTTGGATATGAAATAAATATTGAATCACATTGTGGAATATCAATACATTCGTCAAGTATTGCTACAGAACAAAGTATTGCGTATCCGTCAAAAGTAGAAAATTTATTTAATATTTCATTTCTACTATTAGAACTATTATCTGAAATAATAGATTCTGAATATAAATCAATAAAATAATATTCATTTAGCTTATTTAAAATTGTAACCATTTGAATTGCTTCTTCTTGGTTTCTTAAATAAATAATACATTTTTTAGATCCTGTTTCTAACATTCCTCTTAAAATATATTTACCTTTGATTGTTAAATCTGTTGATTCTAAGGATACTTCTTTTGAAATATCATCAATATTATTTTTAGTTCTAATATCTGGTAAGTAAATTTCATAATCACAAATATGTTTTTCTGAAATTCCTTTTGACATTGGAAAAGAGTAAATATTATCGCCAAAAATATCTTTATTATTATATTCAACATCTTCTAAATTAAAAAATTTAGGAGTTGCAGACATAAAAAGTATTTTTTCATTCGAATATAATAATTTATTTAATGGTGTTTCATTATTAAAAATATCATTTTTAGATAAATTATGAAATTCATCAATAATAATAATTTTATTTTTCATATTATTTAAAATATCTATTAAAATATCAACAGATTTAAAAGTAAAACTTAAAATATTCTTTTTATGTTTATTTAGTATTTTTACAATTTCATCTTTATCACGAATTCCTTCTGAATTAACAATAATGGAATTATATTTATTATTGATTAGTTGATTTTGAAATCTTTCTAAATTTTGTTTTGAATATGCAATTAAAGGAGATATAATAATAATATTATCATATTCTTTTGCTATCATTATTGATGTTAGAGTTTTACCCATACCACATGGTAGGTTTAAAATTGCTCTTTTAGAATTTTTAAGTTGTTCATATGCGTCTATTTGATAGTAGTAAGGATTTAATATAGTTTTATGAATAATTTCTGGATGATGAATAATAATTTCTTGTTTAATAAATTGTATATTACTACTTGGTTTTAATAATTTAATATTTGGAGATAATTTAGAAGAATAATATATGATTCCACACAAATTATGATGTGAAATCATAGCATAAAACCCGGCTAAATGATGAATTGTAACATTATTTGTTAAATCAAAATTTTTACATTGAATTAAAATATATTTTTCTTCATCTTTCAATAAAATATCACTTCCTAAATCAGGTAATGAATTTATTTTATTATCTTTTCTGACTAAACGATGTTCGTTCCAATCTCCTAATAAAGATGATTTTCTAAGTTCATATTCAGGAATATCTTTCCATAACCATGTTTTTTTAGAATCATTTTCTAAAAATTGTTTAATAAAAATTTCGTATTCTTCGCCTTTTATTTGATTCATTGTTAAAATAAGTATTGTTATACTTTTATATTATTATTTATAAAAATAATAATAAAAATTATTCAAATTTTTTTTATAATAAGTATTTATTAAAAGATTAAAAGATTTAAATTGTGATTTTTGTTAATATAATTTCCTTACTAGGAAGGTATGTATAGAAAACCTATATTTCCTCATTAGGAAGGGTATGTATAGGAAACCTATATTTCCTCATTAGGAAGGTATGTATAGAAAACCTATATTTCCTCATTAGGAAGGTACGTGTAGGAAACCTGGGTTTCCTCACTTTTTAACCATTAATCGTGGATTAATATGCATTGCCTGTAATTCTTGTATTAACAATTTACTTGAATATGGAAGTTGAATCTTACTGAACTTTGTAGTATTATCTGAATATAATGATTTATAAATTCCTTTTTCTGGATTTACTGGAGATATCATACCTGTTTCATTATCAATCCATACAAAATATTTATCACTACAATCAAAAGTTCTTTCTTTTAAGAATTGAACAGATCCATGTGATAACATACAATTATGTGCAACAATACCATTTGCTAAAAAGTTATGCGTATTTTCAACTTCAATATCATATACTGGATGTGTGCCTACAGGTCTAATATCAATTACTTTTAGATTCATTGTTGGTAATGAATTATTTATTCTATTTACTCCATATCTTGTCATTGATATATTATTCTCATTTATTATACTACATTTTTTATCAGTAAACCATTCTAAAGCACCTATTTCTTTTAAATATTTTTCTGCATTTGGAAATCTATCATTATTAAATTTACAATTTATTCTATTATTTAAAAAATATTCAGACATATCATGATGATATGGAATTGCACATTCATGTATTATTTTTTCTTTTTCTTTTAATTCATTAATTGCTTGTTCTAATGCTTTTGAAGTTCTAATTATATTATATGGATTTTCTAGTTTTTGTTCTTTATAATTAATTAATTTATTTGTTCTTTCTAAAATCCAATGTTTTTGTCTTATTATTTCATTTCTAAATCTATAATATGAAACAGCAGCTTCTAATCTTTGAGATTTATGGCAACAATATCTAAATCCAACTTTTTCTGAAAATGATATTATTTCAGATACTCCAATATGTAAGTTAAGTTGATAATTTTTTGATTTTTCTTTATATTTTTTAGAATAACTTGTTTCTTTTAGATTTTGCATAGTTATATCTTCAATACCTACTTTATTTAATAATAATTTTATATTATTCATCATACTTTTTAATGAATCTATTTTCTCTTCAGTTTTAGTTTGTGAAAATAATATTGGTGTAAATGTAGTATTTCCAATATAACATGTATGACCATCTCCACCAAATAGTCCTCCTAAAAATTCACGAATTAATGATTTAGGAAATATATCTGATAATATAAAATGAGGTAAGTCACCATTTTGTTCAACTCTTTTTCCAATTAATATTCCTGGTATTTGTACAATATCATTTATTAAATCTGATGGAATGGTTACGTAATATAAATTTTTTTGAATAAATTTTTTCTGTTTTATTGTGCAAAATAATTTTAAATCATTAATAAAATTAGTTACGTCTATTTCATGTCCTAGAAACACACGTGATTTATATGTATTATTTGTTTTAAATATTGTTCCATCTGTAATCAAATAACCAATTATTCTCATAAATGCCATTGTTTTAAAATATTCTTCAAATGTATCAGTTTTTAAAATTCTTTTACCAAATTTAAAATTCCAATTATTACAATCTTTTATTTCATCATTAATATTTGCAGATGGATATGAAATACCTGTTATAATACGTGTTTCATCAATAATTAAATCTATTGCTTTTATCCATTCATTATTTGATGTTAAAATTTTATGTTCTGGAGTACATTCAATAGTTCTACCATCTTGAAATTTTATTTGAATACATTCTTTTTCACCTTTATACATAAAATTTGTCTGTTTTGATTTTATTAATCCTTTTTCTTTTTCATCATACCCTAAAACTTCTAGATTATAATTTTCTAAATCTTTTATTTCAAAATTTAGTCCAATACCCATTGATATTTTTGTATTACCGCTCACGCAGTCTCTTTCCATCTCTCCAAATCTAAATCCGCCATCCCGAGATCGACCTTCCGCTGGTTGCATGGTAAGTAATTGATAAGGACCAGTAGCTCTACTGTTACCTGTCCAGCATATTTTTCCATTTCTCCTAATCAAAAACACCTCAGAGGGTACATGGACACACCACACAGGTATATGTTGATTTTTAATCAATAATTCTTCGCATTCTTCATCCTCAAAAAATTCATTGAAATTTTCTTTGAATAACTTACAGATATATATGGCTCTTTTTTTAATATAATATATATTACAAGTATATCCTGCATGAAATGCTTCAATTTGAATTTTATCGGCGATTTCTTTAAAGCTTGTTTCATAAGTATCCATTCCGCGATATAATTGTTCAATATATTTTTTAGATATATCTGAATCTATGTAATTTGCATCTTTTTTATACATTACTTTTTTACCAATTATATCTTCTGCATATTGAAAACCAAAATTTTTTCCATCACTTGAAACCCACATTCTATGTTCTCCTGTTACAGCTAAATCAATAAATTTAGTTTTAATATAATACATATTACCAATATGTTCTGGATAATCAAATATTTCAAGCGGTTTTTCATATACTAAATTATTATCTTTTAAGGTTGCAATTTCATCATTCATAGTTAATTCATTGTGAAATTTCCATCCATTATTTGTTAAGATTTCTGTATTATAATCAATACAATGTTGTTTGTCTTCTACAAGATGTTTTAATCTATAATAAAAAGTTGGTCCCATAAAAATTGCTGCTGTAATTTGTTCTCCTGTTTTTCCATTATATAATATTTCTGTACCTGCACCATGATAACCCATTTTTTCCATCACTTCTGTAATATTTTCTACAGTTACTTTTCGAAAAGGTGTTGCGTCTAATTCTGTTCCTGAAATAGCACCTACTTTACCAAATACACATTCAATTAATTGTGCAATCGTCATACGCTTTGGAATAGCATTTGGATTCATAATAATATCTGGAATAATTCCATCTTTTGTAAATGGCATATCTTCTTGTGCATAAGTTAATCCAATCGTTCCTTTTTGACCATGTCTGCTATTTCCTGTCCAAACAGGTTTTCCGTTTTCACTTACTAAAAATACTCCTGAACTAACTGTTAAGCAATGAACAGTTCCTTCATAATCAATCCATTCCTCACTTTGTCCATTCTGACTGTTTTTATGTCCATGATTCACTTCTGGTTCTAATTTTGTTTTAATAATCGTAATAGTATAATTGTCTGCATTAGCTGTTATTGTTCTACCATCTTTCATAGTAGTTTCTTTACCTGCAACTCGTCCATCATGTAATCTCATATGAGATGACCATCCTGCATGAATACATAATCTACATAAATCTTCTGCCATCTTTATCGATGATGTATAATATAAATTTGCATTGGATTTATTAATATAACCATCTCCTAACATCATAGAATCAATAAATAATCTTGATTGTTCTTTATTTAATTTCCATACCCATTCTGGAAAAAATTTATTTAATGCACCTACGCTAAATTGTTCCATATAATTTGCTAGTTGAACATCATAAATATTCCATCTGTCTTTATTACTAGGTTGAATATTTAATTTAAATCCCATATTTTCAATTGCAGGTTGTAATGCATTTTTTACTCGTTGTTTATTTGCAGCAATAAATACAGATCCTGTATCTTTAGTACAACAACCTTCCGCTAACCAAATACCAAAAAATGTTATCCAATCATTCATTTGAACAATTATTCTTTCTCTAATTTTATTATTTTTATCTATATATTCTGGAATAGTAAATGTTTCACCTATCCAATCTTCAGGTTGAAAATTTTCAACTGTTTTTTTATATTTTAATCTTTTACCAAAACAATCTTCTGCATTCATAAATTCATATTCTTTTTTATAATTTCTTCCTTTACCAAATCTTCTTTTAATCCACATTCTATGGTTAGGAGTTACTGTTAAATCTACTAATTGAGAATGAAGTTTATACATTTTTCCTTTATAATCATAACAGTGTACTTTTTCAGGATGTTCATATTTAATATTATCATTTTCAATATCTAAAACAGCTACTTTATCTTCTAGTGTAATATCTTTAATCATTTTCATACCTTTTGTTGTATAAATGATTGTATTTGGTTGCGTGCACGCGTATTTGTCTCCCACTTCAGGTATTCTATCACTTCTAACCCGCACTTTTACAAAATTATATCCATCCCCATTACTATTTTTATAAACCTTGTCTACAATACCAGATTCATTTGATCGTAAGGAAGTACTTAAATCACGTGCTTTAGGCTCACCTTCAATAGCATCTTTTAACATTGTTACTTTACCAATAATAATATCATTTCCATCTACAAAAGAATTTTCTTTGACGAAACCATTATTATCTAATTTATCATAAGAACCAAAATTCATCTTTTCTGTATAAACTTTACCATTTGGATAAAGTTTTTGCGGTTTACAGAATTTTTCATCTTCTAAAGTTGCACTGTTCTTTTTCTCTTCATCCATATAAGTTCTATAAAAAGAGGATCTAAATAATCCTCTATCAATAGCACTTTGATTAAATATTAAAGAATCTTCTTGATTATATCCTGTATAACATGCTATTGCAACAATAGGCATTTGGCCACTTGGTAAATCATCACTATGAACATATTTACTCGTTTCTGTATTCACAATTGGTTTCTGAGGATAATGTAAAATATGCGCCATAGTGTCCATTCTAGATGCAAATGCGGTAGAATAAACTCCCATTGCCTGTTTTCCCATAGCACCTTGATATAAATTACGAGGGGCTTGATTATGATCTGGAAATGGAATATTACATGCAAGTACTCCTAGAATCATGGAAGGATGAATTTCACAATGTGTATAATTATAATACGAATAATTTTCTTTTTTATTTTCTAAAAGATTATCTTTAGACATGCATACCATTAATGTATCTGATTCATTTACATCAATATATTCCATAATAGCATTATCTGTAATATTTTCTAAATCTTCATGTTGATTATTTGTAATAGTATTTTTAATTAAATCTTTCCATAATAATTTATTTTCAACAATTTTATCTACAAACGAATTTGTAATTCTCAATTTATTATTTTCTACTATATATAATGGCCTACATAATCTTCCACCATCTGTCCAGATTTGAATTTCATTATAATTTATATACCAAGCAATAGATATAAATGGATTAATAATTCCATTTCTTCTCAATGATTTTAAATTATCAACTAATTTTTTAGGATCAAAAGATTGTCCATACCAATCACCATTAAGAAAAACTTTTACACTATCAAATATATCCGTTGGTTTAATACCTTCTAAGGATACTACACCAAATTCATCTAAACATGCTTTAATTGGTTCTTCTGAACATGGAATAGTAATTTGACACATTAAAGCCATATTTTTCACAATACCAATAGAACCACCTTCTGGAGTTTCAAAAGGACATATTACACCCCATTGTGTACAATGTAATTTACGAGGATCTGTTAATTTACCATTTTTATCAATTGGTGCTACAATTCTTCGCATATTAGATAATGTACCTAAATACGTTAAACGTTGTAACACTGCAGCAATACCTTTACGTGATTTTGCTTGATTTTTCAATCCCCAATTACCTGTTCCAAGTGCATATTTAATATCATTTTCAATACTATTTGGTTTTAATTTTTTACTTAAATTTTGCGGAAGTTCTGAAATTCGTCCTGCTAACATATCCTTTTCACATATTAGCTTTAATTCTTTCACAAATTTACCAAAATAGGTTCTAAATAATTCTGCCATTAATTCACCACTTGTTTCAATTCGTTTATTTAAAAATGAATCTCTATCATCATAGCTTATTATTCCAAGATGACATTGTAATAATTTATTAACCATGTATCCTAAAAAATAAGCTTTTTTAATAGGTGATGAACCAACATGAGGAAATAATTCTGTACATAAAACATCAAAAGTATATTTTAATTTACATTTATTTGTCTTATGTTTAATCGATTGAAGCCCTGTAATATATTTAGATATATATTCTAATGCAATCTTTTGCGTTTGAATTGGTTTTGCTTCTTCAATAGAGGCTTTTAATAATTCCATGAGTGAATTATTATTTTCATTTCCAATATTATAAACTACTAATTCAACAATTGATTTATCACTAATAAAATTTAAAGCTCTAAAAATAATAATTAATGGAATATCTTGTTTCATTCTTCTTAATCGGACTCTTATTACATTTCCTCCATATGATTCTTCTTTTGCTTTCATTTTAACCCATACTTGTGAAATAACAGATGGATTATTTGGATGAACACATGATATTTCCGCATTTTCTGAATATTTATTTTGTGTGCCTTTTTGCTTAAAACAACATATTTTATTCTCACATTTTTTTTCTTGTGAAATAATAATTTTTTCACTACCTTTAACTATAAAATATCCTCCATAGTCATAAATACCTTCACCCATATCCATTTTTGTTAAATTATTTTGTTCAGATAAAATACAGTATTTTGATCCAACCATAATTGGCATACGACCACATGGATATTTTTCTAAAGTTGGATATATTATACTGTCTTGTTCTCCTGTATTAGGATCAATTTTAACAGTTTTATGATGAATATCAATATATAAATTCGCACCATAAGTTAATTTTCTTAATCGTGCTTCATTTGGATACATTGGTTTATTAGGAGCATCATATAAAACAGGTTTACTAATATATATTTTTCCAAATTCTATTTGATACGTTTCCATATATAATTGATTATCATCATTCCATGTATCTTTATTAAAAATTTTAATAGGATTAAATTCTTTTTCTTTTACAATAGATTGTAATTGATTATTCATAAAATAATTAAAAGAATTCAAATGATGATCAATTAATATATTATCTTGTTTAAAGAAAGTATCAATGACATCCCATGTTTTATTTTCCCAGTCGAAATTATCATTTTCTGATTCGTGTGTGATGGACATTTATAATATAATATACTATTTAAAAGTTTTATATAAATATTTTTATAAAAAATAAAATTCATTTTTTTTTATTTTAATAAAAAAATAAAGTGAGGGTGAGGAAACCTTCCTATTTTTGTATAAAATAGTTATGTTTAATAAATAGAATTTTAAATATATTTTTTTATAAAAAAATATATTTAGTAAAAATTTTTATTTGGAAGAGTATAATAAATTATATTCTTTCTCTTCCAATAATATGTAATACATATTATTTTTTTATGTTATATTGTGGAAACCTAGATTTCCTATACATAACTTCTTATTTTTAAGCATTTCTGTACAAATAGTTATGTTTAATCAATACAATAAAAAATATATTTAGTAGAAATTTTTATTTAGAAGAGTGTATTATCTAACATCTTATTTTTATATTTATTTTTTTTATAAAAAATAAAAAAATATTTATAATACCTTAATATATATATTATCAATAATATTTTAAAAATATATATAAAGTGAGAATTTTAAAACAATTTTGGTGTATTATAATTATATATATTGATAAATTATAAAATTAAATATATATTTAAAATTTAATGTTTAGTTAAATTATTTTAACAACATCAACAAAGTGTCTTTTACATTTTCCATCACATTGAGGATTTACTTTATTTTTGCATGTTTCGCCTTTTTTTTTTAAAGGCGCACCGCATAAAATAACTTTATCAGTTGTTGATTTTGTGCTGATACTCTTATTATCAATATCAGTATCAATTATATTTATATTAGAATTTATTAAATTAATTTCATTTTCTGTTATATTTAAATAAGTATTTATTTTAAGATCATTAATATTTTCTATTATTTTTGATAAATCTCCAATAATGGAAATAAATTCATGACTTATTGCAAAATTATTAAATTTTGTTGTTTTAATTAAAAATTTAAAAATATTCGAATTTATGAAATTAATTAAATTATTACCAGTAATATTATTTTCAGTTTCAATATATAATACACTTTGAGTTCCACCTAATATACCATTGTCATATATTGGGTATATATATCTTCCATTTGAAAACATAACTTTATTTTTATTTTGTATTGGATGTATTTTTGATGAATAATAATATGTATGTCCTTTACTAGAAATAGTATTTAATAATTTATATATATGTTCACTATCTTGATTTTTTTTAACAAATTTTCGTGTTGTATCATGCGTTCTAGGATTTATACATATTATTTTTTCTATATCTAAATCCATTATTTTTTTATGAATAGTTAATCCATAATTTGGTATATAAAATAAATTTTTTATATTTATTTCATATTTAGTATTTTTTTCATCAATAATTATTGCATATGTTTTATTATTATTTTTACATAATAAATAATAATCTACTCTTATTTTACAATGAAAATAATTTTCTGATATTTTTTCATCTAATATTTTTAAATATTGAATATTATTAAACATTAATTCATGTAATTCATGTTTAGGTTTTCTCCAATTTGGAGGATGTATAAATAATAATAATCCTTCATTTTTTAATAAATCAACTGATTTTTTAACAAAAGATGGCCATATAATCTGTCCTTTAGAATTATTTTCTGATACATCTGGATTGTAAGGAGGATTACCAACAACAATATCAAATTTTTCAATATTCCATACTTTTAAAGTATCTAATGTTAAAGAATCACCATTGTAAATATTTAATTTATAGTTATTATTAATATCAAAAATTTGTTTTGTTAAAAAACAATTTTTTTTATTAATTTCACTCATATAAAGCATATTTTGTAAAATATGTTTTTTTCTTAGTTCTTCATCAAGAAAAATATTTATTAATCCTTTCATAAGTCTAAAATAAATAGCAATCATAAAATTACCCATACCATTAGCAGGATCTAACCATTTAAAATTAGGATTATACCAAACTTCAATAGGTAATTTATCTAACATTTCTTCTATTAATGGTAATGGTGTAAAAACTTCTCCATATTTTTTTTTTTCAATATCTTTAGGTTTTAAACGTTCATTAATAAAATTTAATAATTCTATTGGTTTATCTAATAGACTTTGAAGTGTCATCTTAATATATATAGTTATATTAAATATATCTGAATTATCTTTAATATATTTTTTAATTAAATAATGTATTAAATCAATTATATTAGATTTATTCCACCATACGAATGTCTGTTCATTAAATATTTCAAATAATTCTTTATTATGTTTAACTATATTTAAAATTTCTAAAAAATTTTTATTATTATCTTTAATTGTTAAAAATAACATTAATGGTATAATAAATGGTAAAACATCTTTAGTTAATGATATTTTTACATCTTCTTTTTCTTCACTTGATATAGAATCTGAATCTGAATTATTATTAGATTCTTTTGTAATAGTTTTACCATTTGGTAATTCTTGTGGATCATCTTTATTAGTTCCAAATAAAATTTCTTCATTACTATTTTTATCTAATGATTTTGTAAAAATATTATTTAAACTTTTTTGGTCTTCATTACTTATTTCTAAAATTTCATCTTCAATATTTTTTAGTAATTTTCTTAAACTATTTATAGGGTCTTTTTTCCAAATTTCCAATAAATTATTAATTATTTCTTCATGACTTATTTTTTTATTTAAAAAATAATCTGAATCAATATTAATTAAATTATTTTCTACAATATATTTAATTTTATTTTCAGTATTCAAATCTTTTTTGTATAATGAATAATCCATTATTGTATTTAAAACACGATTAATGTTTAAATCCACAACAAAACCACATTTTTTATTAGGTGCTTCTGTCATAGATCTATATATCATTTGATAAATTTTATCTGATGATAAAATATCATTTAATAATATAGTAATATCACATAATCCTAAGGTTATACCTAAGGAGCATTGATTACCAACTAATACTATTAAACCTGTTTTACCGTTTTCTTTACCTAATAATTCTTGTTTTTTAATTTCATCTTTAATATCTTTAATTGGTGTATCAATATTACTATTTAATATTAAAATTTCATAATGTTTTAACACTAAATCATTTAACATTAATCTTTTTAAATTTTGACTAACATCATTAATTTTTTGTTCAATACCAAAAGGTAAAAACCATAATTGTGTAGTAAAATTAGTATTTGATAATAATGTTCGACTATTTTTTTTTGTTGATATTTCTACAATACGACCAAAAATAGATTTGTCTTCATCTGGAAAATCAATGTGTCTTTTAGACCCTGATATATATCTCAATAATAATTCAACTTCTTTTTCATATTTAAATGATGATTTTGAAATAGAAAATAATGTTTTTAATGAAAATCCGTATTTATTACTATTACTTTGTTGTAAATCCTTTTTAATATTATTAAAAATAGATGTTTCGAACATTGTAGTAATTAATTCTAAATTAGGCATTTTTTCATAATCTAATAAAATATTAGTATTATTAAAAAAATCTAATGTTTCAATAACTTCATTACCATGTTTAGTAGTTAAATCTTTTATATTTTTATTTTTACACATTACTTCATCTTCTAAATCCCAATAAAAAGAACAATCTTCTGGAATATTCCAGTGATTAACTGTTTTATGAAAAGTAGCTGTTAAAAAAACTAATATAGTATTTTCTGATTGATATGTATTAATAATACTTTTCGATAAACTTGTTGTTCCTCCATAATGATTTTCATCAAAAAAAATGTAATTTAAATTTAAATTTTTAATTGACATAATACCATTTTCATTAATATAATTTTGTAATAATTGTTTAGATGTAATAATAATATTTTTATTTGTAAATCTTAATTTATTAATCATATTACTAGTATTTAAATTAATAGAATTAAATTCATTAAATTCAGTATGATTTTCAATCATTTCTAAAAATTGACTTGAAGTTTCATTTGGTGCAGGTGTAATAATTAAAATATTAAAATTTTCATAATTTTTTTTATCATTAGATATAATAAAACCAGTTAAAAATGTTTTTCCTGAACGTGGTTTTAAACCTAATAAAAATTTTTTATTATTTAATTTAAGTTGTTTAAAAAATTTAATTTCAAATAATTTTTGATGAAATTTATGAATAAGTACTTTTTTATTAAAAATAAAATTACCAAAAATATCACCTCCATTATATAAGTAATTTTTCATTGTATTAAATGCTTCTTCTAAATTTTTTAAATCAATAATATTATCAATGTTCATGTATTTAGTTATATAATTACTAGATTGATTAGAATTTAAAACTTTTTCAGTTAAATCATTCTTATCATTAACTAATAAATATATTTCATAATTTTTATATTTATGTTTATTGTGATCAATCATTGCTTTAATATTTTGAATATCATAATTTTTAACACTCGATTCTTTAGAATAAAATTTAGAAGAAATAAAAATATATTTATCTTCAACTTCATTATATAAAGTAATATCAGAAATACCAGTTTTATTACCACTATTTTCTTTTTCTTTTTCAATATATCTTTTAATATCAGTTAAAAAATGAGTTTTACCTTCATTAATATTACCGACAATATGTTTATATTTATCATTTGTAAATAAGGGTAAAAACCCTAATTTTATTAATATATCTGCGCATCTTTCAAACTTAAAACCTTTTTCAGATGGATTTGGATATAAATCTAAAATATCTTGTATAGTATCTTTTTTTAAAAATATTTCTTCAATAAATTCTTTTAAACTCATTATATAATTGTTATAATGAATTTATATTTAAATACTATATGAATTTTTATTTTTCAATTTTTTATACATCATTAATATTTTGTTCATCATCTAAAAAATCTTTTTCTGCATCCATATTTTATTTTCCTAAGTCAAAATGAGTATTTAAATTTTTAATAGATGATCCTCTTAACTCAAACATTTTATGTATATCTTTTACACCTTTGCACATTTACACATTTAAAATGCTGAGTTAATATAAATTTGGTTATAACTATCGTGAAATAGGTATGAAGTTAAGATATAAAAAAGAATTATTTTGCATATAGTGTAACCTATCGACATTGTAATAATTTAAACCTTCAAAGAACAAATCAATATAGACTTCTTACTATTATAGTTAGTCCAGTTTAAAATTGTGGTAAATTTTAAATTAACCAGTTTTAATCATGTCTGATATAAATAACTCTTTCGAGTCTATCTGTTTTATAACACTCTTAAAGAATGTTTTCAGACAAATTTAAAAAACCCTTTTTGGGGGAAAATATTTTAAATAAATATTTTAACTTCTTCTATAAATAAGGGTAATGATATAACCTTCTATATCATTTTTAGAGGAGAAAAAAGATTACGAAGTGTACTTTTATCTTAATTTATTATATTAAATTGTCTTTAAATATATTTTAAAATATAAATTTATATTAAATAATTAAAATAAAATTTAATACAAATTTAAAATAAACTTACTATTAATTGTTAATATTATATATTAAAATTTTTTTAAATCATTTTATAATTTATTTGAAAAATCGGCGTTTTAATTATGCAAAGGTGTAAAGGTTTTCTATACATATCTTCGTATTTTTAAGCATTTTTATATAAATAGTTATCATTAATCAATACAATTTTAAATATATTTTTATAAAAAATATATTTAGTAAAGATTTTTAGTAGAAATTTTTATATAGAAGAGTATATACAATTATCATGTATCTTTTTTTTTTTAAAATTTAAAAAAAAATGAAAATAAATTTTTAGAATTATATTATTATTTATTATTTTATAAAAATGGGTTGCGATTATTATATTTATAAAGATTTAAATATTTATTATAATGATAATAACTATATTTCTATTTCTTTAGAAAGAGATAGAGGTTATTATAATGATATATACGATGAAGATGAAGAAGATTATGAAGAAAAAATGAAAAAATATATAAAAGATTGTTTGACTCCTTCAATGAAACCTATTATTATTTATATAGATAATAAATTTAAAAACATAAATTTTGAAAATAAATATAAACATTTAATAGAAAATGAGATAAATAAATATAATATAAAATGGTGTGAAATTACTAAAATTATAAAAGAAGAAAATAGATTTGAAAGATCATAAAATAGTTATTTATAGCAAGGAAATTTAGGTTTCTTATACACATATATTCCTATTTTTTAAACATTTTTATATTTATAAAAAATACATTTATTATAAATTTTTATTTGAAAAAATATTTATACATTAAAAAAAATGACAGTATTTTTACTATAAATTTATTTTCATTTAAAACAAATATGAAAAATGAGTGACAATATAATTCGATTCAAATATCCACCATGTCTTCCATGTCAACCACCTGTTCCATCTCTAAATAGATCGTATGATTGTCGTAGGAGAAATACTCACTATAGGAAGCATCATTCGAAATATTTATGCAGAGGAGAATGCTTAAAAACAACTAAACAAATACTAGAAAGTGTTGTATTTAAGGAGTATCATTCATGGATGCATTCTTCTTGTAGAGCTATGACAATAGAAGAAGATCCTAGGAAGTTAGCTTTTTATTACAAACTTCTTCCTTTCTTGAAGAGTAAAGAAAAATACTATCACTCTTTTGTAAGAATCAGATCTCTAGTATGGAGAAAAAAACATCTCTATGAATAAAGGTTAATCCTATATTCAGCTTATAATAATTAGTTTATCTAGAGTTCTTTACAATGAGATTGTTCCTTATATCTTTAATAAAACTCATCTAATTCAAATATATATGAGTCAAAGTTGCTTCAGATAAAATAAGAGAATCTTTGAATATCTCTTTTTGAAAGATATAGATGCATATCCAATGTCAATGTATTTTTGCACTAATTATATTTTCATCCGAATTTTTATAAAAGACTATAATATGTATATAATAAAAAATAAAGGTGCTCATATTATTTTTATATCTTTTTGTGTTTTTATATTTATAAATTTACTTGAAAATTTAATCCATTATAATATAGGTAAAAATAAGGATAATAATTTTTTTTTTAATTTACCTACAAAAAAAGATTGGGTAAAAATAATTATAACAATGATTATTTTTGCTTTATTACAAGGTTTGTTAACATATTATTTTAATTATTATGTATAGATATATTACAAAAATAATTTTATTATTATACTCTTATAAATTGTATTGATTAAACATAACTATTTATATAAAAATGCTTAATAATAAGAAGGTATGTGTAGGAAATATAAGTTTCCTCACTTAGGAAGGTATGTATTGGAAATCTAGGTTTCCTCACTTAGGAAGGTATGTGTAGGAAACCTAGGTTTCCTCACTTCTAATAAATGAATTAATTCTTCATAATTATGATATTTTGCAATATCTAATGCACATGTATTATAATTATTTTTATGATCTTTATTACAATTTGTATGTAATAATAAATTTTTACAAATATTCTTTTCATTCATTATGATTGCTAATAATAAAGCTGTATCATTTTGATTATTCACATGTGATGCATTGGAATAATCACTATGAATTATTTCATTTGCAATATTCCAATATTGTTTGGAAATTGCAATTATTAATGCGGTATCATTTTCTTTATTTACATGTTCTACTAAATATTTTGGTGCAATCTTTATAATTTCCGATGCTAATACTAACATACCATTATTTATTGCCATAATAAGAGATGTATTATTTTCTTTTGATATATGTGTATAATTTGAATGACCACTATGAAATATTTTTAATGCAATATTTTCATTTCCTATATTTATAGCATAAAATAATGATATATCTCCATGTTTATTAATAATATCAATATTTGTTACATTGTTCATTAATAATATTTTTGCAACATATGGATAATTTTTACTTAATGCAAGTAATAATGCAGTATCTCCATTTTCATTGATATGAGAAATATTCACATTTGTTTTTTGAACGATTTGATTTGCTATTTTTTCATAATCTTTGCTTAATGCAAGTGTTAGTGCAGTATCTCCAGTATTACCAATATGTTCAATGGCGATAGGCTGTTCAGAATTTAATAATAATTCTACTATTTCAGGTAAATCTTTACATAATGATAATAATAAAGATGTACATCCATGTTTATTAATATAAGAAAGATCGCATCTTTTGCTTAAAATTAATTTTTTTATAATTTCAGAATGATTCATATCTATTGCAATTAATAATGGTGAATCTCCATGTGCATCTATTTGAGATAAATTACATTCATTATTATCAATTAATAAAGAAGATATATCTAACATATTCATACGAATAGCCATTGAAAGTGCATTATCAAGATGTGCATCCATATGATTTATATTAAAATGATATAGTGTAAGAATTTTATAAGCAATAGATTGAAAATTTTTTTTAATAGCTAATATGAATGCATTATTTCCATGATTATCAATATGAGATGGATTCGCATTATTTGTATATAAAATCTCTAAAGCTAATCTTTCCATATTTTTATGAATAGCAAGTAATAGTGCTGTATCACCATAAGAATTAACAACTTCTGGATGTGAATCTCCATTTTTAACAGTATTTATTGATTCTTCTTCATTTCCACTTATTATTAATAATATTAAATGCGTATCTCCATTTTTATTTATGTAATCCTTCATTTAATATTATCTTATAAAAATAATTTTTATAAATATTTTATTTATAAAAATTTAATATTTTAAGTATCTTCTAACACTTCTGCACCGGAATAGTCAATCCAATCATTTAGTTCAAAAAATACAAAATCATCTGGTAAGTTCCAGTTGTTATATTGAAGTTGATAATGATATTCTTTCGGAATAATATTCAATTCAAATCTCCATACTCTATGGGTAAATTCTTTCTTCATTATTTCTAAAAATTCAGAAATAGTATGAATACCATCTGTTTTAGTAGATCCAATACCTGTATATAAAATCTTCATATTTGAAATAATATTATTATTATATTTTTAATTTTAATAATTTTATTTTTCAATTTTTTATAAAAAGTGATTTTATTTAATCACTTTTGTAACATTTAAGTATATTTAGAAGGTGTATAAGTCCACACACGCGTCAGGATGCCTTTCTTCAGACAAAATTCACATTGATGTGAAATCGAATATGTTCCATCTGAATTAAGATCAGAATATATTTCTCCTATAATTTCTACACTATCAGGTGGAAGTTTTTTCCACTCCTCCCGATTTTTTTCAAAGTCATATCGACATAAAAGATATGTTGTATTCTCACAAAAAGTACATTTCTGTGCTGGAAGTTCCAACGAATGCAATAGAGCTTCAACTTCAGACATTTCTACAACAAATGACATATTACTAATATGTTAATTATTCATAAACAAGAAAAAATAATTTAAGATATTATTTGCTGTCAATTTTTTTTACAGATATTCAGTATTGAAGTATGAACTGTTAAATAATAATTTTTTTAAGTACTCTATATCAAAGATTTTTAACAATAATATTAGATTTAACAAATAAATTATGTAAAAAAGAAAGACCTTTTTACAAAGAACTTTATAAAAGAATATCTATATTTATAAATTTTGCATTTGAATTCTAAACTTCTATAAATAAAATTTAAATATTTATTACATTAATTGAATACAGGACAATCTCACATTACCATAATAAGTTGCAGTATCATCCGTATTTACTCTTATTGAATAATAACTATTTGATGTATTTCCAGGAGTATCTAAGGCTTGTACGTTTACAGTAAGAGCATTGACTGTATCATTATTACTTTTTTGACTAAATGTATACAAGGATGTATTTAATGCATTTTGTGGACTACCACTATCAAGTGGAAATATTACATCACTTCCAGTTGTTCCATTTGCTAAATTAACTGCATAAGATGGTAGAGTATATCCTGTCATTCCTGTTATTCCTCTCATTATTGTACAAGATAAATTAGTAATCAGGTTTGCTGTTGTACTATAGACTTGAAATTGTGCTCCAACTAAAACTTTACTTGTACTAGTTGTTGTTATTGGACCAATATAATAATTATTAATGAACCAACCTGTACTACCGCTTGTTGCACCAGTGCCTCCAGTAAATCCTTGATAACCTAATAATATATTTGAATTACCGGTAGGGCCAGTAACACCTTGAGGACCAGTATGTCCAGTAGGACCAGTGTAACCAGTGTATCCAGTGTAACCTGTGTATCCAGTGTAACCTGTGTATCCAGTGTAACCAGTGTATCCTGTATATCCAGTGTATCCAGTGTATCCAGTATATCCTGTATATCCAGTTGCACCAACATTTGTAAGAGAATAAATTTGACCAGTTGCACCTCCAGTATTTGGATTAATTTGTTGTAAAACTAAATCATAATCTGTTTGTCCTTGTGTTCCAGTTGGTGAAATTTTCCAACCTCCTACAGCAGAAGGTGTTAATTGTGATGGACCAATATTTATAAAAGGAGTTGCAAAACCATATTGAGTATAAGCAATACCAGAACTATCAGAACCCAATGTAGCTATAGCATTTCCAGTAGAACCAGTTGCGCCGGTTGGACCATAAATATTTAAAGTACCTGGACCCATATAAATTTCTTTCCATCTATTACCAGTTGATCCTAAATTATATGTATTATCTTGACTAGGTAGTATATTACAATTAAAAACAGTATCATTCGTTTGAACATTTATATTATTATTATAATAAACACTATTACTACTTGTATCATATACCATTATAACTCCTCCAGTAGGACCTGATACAGTTAATGATGGACCAGTTGGACCGGTATAACCAGTAGCTCCTTGAGGACCAGTGTAACCAGTGTATCCAGTGTAACCTGTGTATCCAGTATATCCAGTGTATCCAGTATATCCTGTAGAACCTGTGTATCCAGTGTATCCAGTATATCCAGTGTATCCAGTGTATCCTGTAGAACCTGTGTATCCAGTGTATCCAGTGTATCCTGTAGAACCTGTGTATCCAGTATATCCAGTAGATCCTGTATATCCAGTGTATCCAGTA